>ENA-UOTX01000083-UOTX01000083.1-compost-metagenome-genome-assembly--contig:-NODE-83-length-96393-cov-10.567258_pt1 | contig 96393 bp, 52 predicted proteins | sample MGYA00238143_ERZ746982 | MGnify/ENA primary metagenome ERZ746982 (study PRJEB28758, sample SAMN06268862) | compost metagenome | isolation source: single cell | place: USA: California, Emeryville, Joint... | reverse complement strand
TAAAATTCCAAACGTTTTGTGGAAATATGGCTGACCCAGTGAGCTAATTCGTTTAGTTTTTTCAGATAATTTGTCTTTGTATAATATTTACTCCTTCCCAGGGATTAAAATCAAACACAGCATTATTCACTGTTCCCATACTAAAAATATAGGCCTGATTTGGGTGTATATTGCCAAGTAAAAGTCTTCCATCACGAGCATCAATGCTAAAACAGTATTTGAAATTTTCATAGAAAGCGGACTCACTTCGAATTTAGAGCTAATCGGAAAACCACTGTCCATGATGTTTTCAGCGCAGGCATTTTGATCCAAGTACTCATTGCATATTTTGTTGATGAAGTCCAACCACTCGCAATACCTGAGAGGCCCCTGAGATCATAAATAGAGTTGGAGTAAGTTTTTAGCGTTTCTTGTAACCGGATGATTTCGGCAGCGACACCTGAAGATGTTATTATCATCTCGAAGTCGGTAGGAAGGATTTACATAAGTTGAGGGACAATGCTGATAATATGATGAGAAGAACTCGAATAAGAACGTTTTGTCTCATGAAAACTCTGAGGCAAATGTTAATTATTGTATCTAAATCATTAAATTTTCTATTTTGAGAAACCCTGGAGATTCACTTTGAATAAATAGTTTTACAAGAGATTCAGATAAATTCCATAGCCTGTCACATGATTTAGATCTTTGTTCAACAATTCCGTTACCGCCAGCAAGAATACCTCGTTTCTTGGTTACAGAATAAGAGATAACAATCGTTTTTCTACAATGAGAACCTTAATGGGTGAGCGAGACCTTTATTTTGTCAAATTTTGGTATGTTAAGCATAATTTCTTCAGAAAGTTTGTGATTGTCTTCGGAATATTTACGTTTTGTGCTGGTTTAAGGGAATCCTGAAAGAAAGAAAAAATTACTTACATCCAGGATTTCACAAAAAAGAAAAAGACATCAAGAGCCTGAAGCCTCTATAAGACACGAGTATGCTTGCGCTACAGTTCAATGATGGATTCTCATATAATTCAATTGAAGAAATCCTGATAATAAAATTTGATTGGATTCTCATCTTGAAGGGTTATTTTAAGTTCCTTTTTCTAAAGTGCTCTCTGAGCTCTCTTCTTGCTGAAAGTTAGCTTCATCAAACGTTTTCAATCTTCCACATTGAGCTCAAACTATTATTTGTTTTTGAGACTTTTCAAAATGGATCAAGAAATTGAGAGTCATATGAATTTATGAATTTTAAGAAATTTCACCACGCTCATTAATTAAGAAAAACTTCTATCAATTATCTTGCAATACGAGAATATGTCTTCAAAAAGCCATATGATCTCCCTTTGACAATTCCAAATTCCGCCTAATCTTACAAAACTTTGATTAATTAACTCATTCAAATATGACTTGGCTGATTTCAAATATTATGTGATACGCTGCCAAATATTTATTAATTTCCCTTAATGTCAAAGAAGTTTCCATTCAGCAACTAATTTGCTTTGTCTCTCTAATGGAGAATCAATTTCAATGAATGATTCAAAACTTTTATCAAATTCAGGAATCGAAGATTTCCCGATTTAACCCTTCTCCATTCCGAAGCAGTCTTAAGATGGACTCAAATGTCTGTTCTAGGTGTAAGATTCTCCAAATAGAAAATTTTGCTTTGATCTAAACTGCATTATAAATTCTGTTCTTCTAGCCTATCATTTTTCTCATAACCAACAAGGATATCAAAAAGAGGAAAAATGTACTGCTTCGTAATCGATATATATATTAATACGTGGAATAAACCCTTTCTTATTATTCGGGGTTTAATATACAATATGAAAAGCTTAAAAAATGTCGAGGAAGTCCGAATTATATAGTTATCTTCGTGCAGTTAGTTCTAATATTTTACGTATTTTTCAGTTCTACCTTATTAAAGAGAATAAGTAGGAGAAGTAGGTTTCTCTAGCTCCCTGAGTTTCAGGAATTGAGAGTTTACTGCCATCTGCGGCAGACTCTCAACCAACTGCTCATCGAATTCTTGCGCCAAATGCAGCTCAGCCTCCGCCAATTTCTCAGTTTCGAATTGAAGGTCCCCCTTGAAGATAATATGTGGCTGACTGTAGCTCCGCATTCCAAAGGTGAACCGCTGGTTCGTCTCAAAATCATTCTCATATTCAATATTCTCAGGCGAGCCTGATTTAATCATTTCGAAGAACAGTTGCTTGCTTAAGTTCATCGCTGCTATCTTTGGTGAGAGACTATTATTATTTTGATCTTCTTCTGTGTTTTCAAAGCTAGCCTGATCGTAGCTCTTCCTTGGAGTCCTTATTCTTGGCTTGTATTGGTCATTGAGGAGCTGAATGAACTTGGTTTCGAAAGTTTTATTTCCGAGGCCTTTCGTGGCGATGGAAGTCCCTTGTTTTTGGTTCGCTGAGTGTTGTAAATAATCAGCAAATTTCTTCGCTACTGGCCGGACGTCTGGGCACCTCGCTAACCCTCTCAGAAATGAAGTTAGCTCATAGAGCTCGGAATCATTGGATTCACCACGAAACTGCTTGATCACTAAGATGTTATCTGGCTGGTTTTTGATGTGCAACGAAGAATCCTTATTGATCAAGAGATTAGCTATTACAAAGGAAAAGTGTTGTTTACATCAATAAGAACAACATCACTCGGAGACCTTGCGAGTATCGACAATCTCTTTTCAATCTTTTTGCCATAGCTCTGGACACAATGCCCTCTATGGAATATTGCTGCAAAGTATTTTTTTATACGAAGCGCGTTTAACACCGCATAAGCATACTATTCCGATAAATTAGGCCCGAAGCAAATACGATTAGTACTTCTTTGATGCTTGAAGTATAAAGGATGATTTGGTAATACTCCGACATCTTCTTCAGAAACGCTTTGAGGCCAGGTCTCTTGGCAATATGAATTGTAAGATAGCATCCTTCTGCTTTTATCTAACGAAACGAAATCAAGTTGATATGAGCTCTCTGAGTGAGGTTAAGTACGCTTGTGACGCAGGTTGCTGTTTCAAACTTTTCCATTCGGCAATGGACAAGAGTTTCATCTAAATCAAGGACTAGCACCTTGAATTAAAAGATTAGAAACAGAATAATATAGGAAGGTACCTTCTTGTTGGTTCTTTGTACAAGCGCGTCTGTGCTGGGTCTGAATTCGAGGAATGTGGAAGACTTTATTGGTTTATTCAATCTATGCATAACCTGTACTGATATTTTGTTTTTAATTTTGCAAAATTTTCATTGAATTAATGGAATAACAATGATACGGGCTTAAAGAATTTATCCATCATGGAAAAGCTCAGAGTTTCAGGGCTTCAGTCGCGATATGTATCGGTCTTCTTTGCTATGGAAATGCAATGTCACTTACATTTCTTTATAAATCTGCTTTTCTCTACTATTTAGAGGAATAAGTGAATTTTTCTGGGCTGGGATCTAACCAAATGTTTCCACTCCTATGGAATTACTAGTTTAAAGGCGCTGGAGTTTGCTACCTTTTATTTGTTCAAAAAGAAAATTGACGGCTAATAATCAGTAAAGTGCAGAAGGTACTGAAAAATTTTCAAGATTTGGTAAGTAACTTGTTTTAGTTTTTTAGTATCATTGGTTTCGATTATCAGGAGATTTTGTTTCCGTGGATCGTAGTTTCCAGAATACAAAAGGCAAGGAGATATTTAAAAAATGATTGAAACAATAACTAATAATAAAGGCCAACTGCGTTCTATGACAGCTGCATGGATATACAAAAAAATTGTATTGGGACAGAATCAGTCTCCTTTAACGTTGAGCGTCACTAAGCCAAAGACTCAATTTCTTTGAAAAAAAATGATGCGCTTCTCATTTTTACAAAATTGTGAGGTTTGGAGGAAGAGAATAAATCTATTACAGCTGTTTTCTGTTGTTTACCGAAGCCTGGAAGAAATTTGATTCAATAAAATAATGGGATCCTAAAATGGAGAAGAGCCCTTTGCTCATTTGATGTGACTAGGAAAAATACTTAAGCTTTGATAGAGCAGCAGTCTGGTTGGTTGGATAATATCTCTAGTTTTTATCAAAATTTTTAGAAAACCTCAACTTAATAAGCAGAAGCGATTATAATTGCAAAATAGCGTCGTTCTAACGTTCATTAATTCAGACTATGACATTATAATGAAAAAAATAAGTAATAATCATGTCAGCTAATCGTCATTCCGTAATGATGATTACTCTTTGAAAGCGTAGGATTCAGACCATACGATGCAAATATTATTTAGTTAAAAGGAATAGTAAGATTCACGACTGATATTACAAACTAAATAACTTCACAACAAATTCCTACTCAGTCAAGCCGAAAATGAAAATTTGTTGTCTCAAGGAGTAATACACAATATTTAATGTTGATTTCCTGATAGCCATATAATTTACGAAGAAAAAAGCGATAAAAACAGCTGTGATGGCCCAATCTTATCTGAATATATATATAAAAACACTCTTTAAAATTTCCGTTATTATTTTATAAGAGAAACATTCCAAATACTTTAACTCGCTTGTGAGATCAAAGAGTCTGTCGCTTGGCCTGGATCCATCAAACGGGAGCCAATGTTCTCAGGTTCAGACAAATCAGAATCAATTCCTACTCTTTGTGGCTTTTTACGAAGGCAGCACTTGCACATCCACCCTAAAACCACTTTCCGAGAGAGTCCATAAGCAAACGCATTCAAAAAGCCTTGCGCAGAAAACAGGCCATTGCAAATCGCATACAATGTCTCTGACGGTTGATATCCAGAGTATCTCGTATAGACCGCAAGAATTGCCAATGGGCAATAACAGATTAACAATATGATGGGATACAATAGGAGCTCGAGGTACATTCTGGCGCCCCAATCCTTTAATTTCTTTATCACTAAGATGTAGCAGATCGAGCAGATTAAAATGCTTATCACGGCAGGAGACACCAAGACGAGGAAATCTCCGATATCAGCCAAGTACCCATTCGAACCGTGCACGTGTTTGCAGATCTTCAAGCCGTCGTCTATTTGTCTGAAACGAGTGAATACAGCTACAGCTCCAATCACTAAGGCAGCTGCGCTGGAGATCCAGGCATAAATTTTGAATAACGAGTCTTTGATGATCGCCTCTCCGATGTTTAGGCTGTACCAGAGGGAATGAGCGAAACAGCACGTCCAGGCCAAGGATCCCCCATAACCGCAGTAGATGAAAAAGGTTTGGAGCTGGCATAAACTGATATCATAGATATCTCCAAAATCGAAGATGAGAGCACCATTAAGCATCAGATCCATGAGACATAACCCAATCACCATTCTCCCAACGGCATGCTTGTGTGTTTTGAGAGCGATAGAGGTAACAAGACTGAATAAAACTCCACTTACCGACAGAATTGACACAATTGCATTTACTTCCTTCCCGAGTTCTACTTTCGTGTAAGTATAGCCTTCATTAGAGCGAAGTTGAAAGGTCCCGGCGCCGAATGAGTTCACGGCGTCAACGCCAAGGAAATTGCCAAGTGTTAAATTAGCAGCCATGTCGAAACACGATTATTGAGAAGGCTAGTATTTATCTCTCTTATTTAATTAAAGGAATTTGGGCGTTTTTAGTTACTGAATTTCAGATATAGAAATTTTAAAAATCTCTTGAATATTAAGGTGTTTCAGCGAGAACATGTCTTATTCTAGCTGGCCGTTAGTCATGGACAAGATGGTAGATCTTGCATGTTAATTAGCAATAATATCCTCATCCTCGCAGGTGAAGTCTGAAAATAGTAATGAAAACTGACTTGGTAAATGAAGAAATGATAGGATTTCAAATTGGCAAATCAGTAAAACATCTATCCCCAACCATGTAATTTGAATGAGATTATTCTATTTGGAAATTTACAGATCCACTTTAAATGGAGAACTAAAAGTGATTTGACTGAAATGAAACTTATATTTCCATGTTTATATTGGAAATTGGAAAAGAATGATATAAGTGTGCCAATTGTACAGAGTGCTATGAAGTCCAAAGACCTCAAATAATCGGAGAATTTCTTTTTGACCAGAATGAGAAAATTTTCGAACCACAAACGGATATCAAGAGATAAAGTAAAAAAAAAAATTAACCAGTTTTAGGAAAAGCAGCGTTTGCTCGAGAGGGCGAGGGATGACTGTAAAGTGCTGCCATATGTATAAATTTGATAAATTGAGCATCGCTTCCTTCATTTTGGAAAAGTCTTGATGTGAACGCAGCTCAGCAACTCTCTTTGTGCTCAAAAATCTTTAGTTTTGTTATTTATGATCTATTTTTGCACAGATGACCAAGGGTGTTGTAAAGCAACGTGCTTCATAGTCTCTGAATTAATTTATATCAATCTTAACGAAGAATTTAGCGCTCGCTTTGGCAATGTAAGCCTTTGATTTGGTCAATATGGATCTCTGATACTGACCGTCAACACTTCAGAATTCTGAGAACTTCTAGGAAAAGAGCGGGACTTCTTCGGTACTTTTTCCTATTCAAAATATTGCATGGTGACATCTCTTTCGTAACTTCAGTTTTTAAGCAAAAGCGTTAATTTGCAACAACGCTAAAAGCGCTATCTGTCTGACAATAAAAGTCTCTTAGCTAATGCTTTTTGGCTCTTCCCAGTTCCAGAATGTGGATGAGGAAATTCCAATTTAATCTATATTAACCTAATAAATTTTATTCGGCAAGCTCGTTTCTGAGAATATCTCTATCAAGTCGGTTAATTCTACCAGATTTTTCGTTCCATGTAAGCTAGACGCAACTCATAGCCCGATTACCCGACATCCCAGCTAAGAGGAGCAATTTTTTTCATTTATTTTGCTCAGAAGTAGATGTCGTGAGAGCAAAAGTACGAATTGATCTTTTATTTTAAGAGGAAAGACCCTTTTTGTTTAATCTGAATTTAATTAAATAAAATGCGATCTTTAGACTCATGGACTATAAATGAGCATGATATTGCAACTCAAAAAAGAATTTTTAATTATCAAGCAAAAAAAGCAGTTTCGAACGAACTCTCGATTGCACGTCTCTTGCCAGGAAAAGCCACGGAAACTGAGTTTTCCGGCTGAAACTGCAAGAATTTTTTGAAATGTTGACGACGAACTGCTAGTACTAGCAGCAGTTTTGAAAGGAACTTATGAGTCGAACAAGAATCAATTAATTTTTCTGAAAGCAGTCCCTAATTTGTGCTCCTAAGAACTGTGCCTGTAGTTAAGTTTTAGAAATCCGTGTTTAGAATTCCAAGAAACGTCCATACAATTTTTTTCAAATTTTTTTTCCTTGTCTAATACCGAAGCAAAGAGAAAGACCATGAAGGTTGGGGAGCATGAAAACTATCGGAGTGATGAAGATTCGAAGAGGAAAATGATTGCAAAGCAGGTTTTCAGATCGAATGTTGCCTTTATCTTAATCTAAACTTACCACCGGTTAATCTTAAAACTTTGCTTGATGAAAATCGTTATGAGGATGATAGGTTCTTGAGGATGGTTATTCTTAAGCGTTTAAGTTCTCACAACGATTATGAGTCAAAGCGTCAGACACCCTCCGGAAACATCTCAGAAAAGCTTGTTTTTTGAAAAGATCTTCGAGAAACTCACTGTGGAATAATTCGACATTTCCTCGTCCGATAGGCATACCACAGACGCCCACAGAGAAACAAAATGATTACTCCAACAATAGAGCAATCATTACTAAGAACTTATTCTCATGAGAAAATGGGATTTCTTTGAGATCTCTAAAAATTCAGAACAAGATACGTAACATTTACTAGTTCAATTCCGGAAGCTGAAGACCTTGAGATTAATTCATTTTTACTCGTAAAAATGTGCGCACAGTAGACGAATTGTACAATTTTGTAAAAATATTTGTGTGTTTCATGTCAGCTCGTTACACTAACCTCTATACGCATTCTTTCTTCATGAACTAATTTGCCTTAGCATAGACTCGAGACCTCTCGCCCCGATTCCTACTATAATATTTCTGAACTTGACTTCTCGAAAGCATGTTATTTATACCCAACGACTCTGCGCTAAAATAAATTATTGAACACTAAATTTCTTCGCTTAAATGTTTGATATGTTCTATAACTATGACGCAATTATGTTTGTCAATGTTTTTTCCTCTATTCTATCCGAGCAAAATGTTATGTGCTGTCAATTAACCTTTAAAGTTGTAAAGATATGAAATCGACTCTAAAGATTAGAGGAATTTTTCACTAAACTTTCTTTTTACTCTTCTTACATAGCAAGGAATTCAACTTCGACTTCGCGGCCACCGAACAATCCAGCGATGCCACCGACTTTGTTAGCGACGCCACCAACTTTGTTAGCGACTCCGGCAACCTTGTTTCCGGTCTTTCCTCCAATGGCTCCAGCGACGCCACCGACTTTGCCAGCGATACCACCGACTTTGCCAGCGATGCCACCAATTTTGCCAGCGATCTTGCCGAGGTTGAAGTCTTCAAGGGCTTCTTCTTCTTCGAGACCAATGGCACCAGCGACGGTAGCTACTTTACCAGCGATTCCGGCAACTTTACCAGCGATTTCGCCAACCTTGCCAATGAATTTGCCGAGCTTGAAGTCTTCAAGAGCATCAACTTCGCGTCCACCGAAAATTCCGGCGATTTGGGAGACTTTGCCAGCGACTCCAGAAACCTTGTTTCCGGTCTTTCCTCCGATGGCTCCAGCGACTTGGGAGACGGTACCAGCGACACCGCTGACCTTACCGAGGAGACCTCCGAGGTTAAGGGCTTCGAGTTCTTCTTCAACTCCAATGGCACCAGCGATTCCAGCGACTTTACCAGCGATACCACCGATCTTTCCAATGACACCTTTGCCACCGAGGGCTCCAGCAACATTAGCGACTTTACCAGCGACGTTTCCGACCTTCTTGATGGCACCACCGACCTTCTTGAAGAAGTTGCCGAGCTTAAGGTCAGCAATTTCGGCTTCATCGAGTTCTTGGGCCAATTGGACGAATTCTTCTTCGAGTTCGCGTCCTCCGAAGAGACCAGCGATGGTGGAGACTTTTCCAGCGATGTCAGCGACTTTGCCTCCCTTGCTTCCACCAATGGCACCAGCAACACCAGAGACTTTACCAGCGATATTGCTGATCTTGCCCATGATATCACCGAACTTGGAGAATTCGATTTCTTCGACTTCAAGGCCACCGAGGGCTCCAGCGACTCCGGCAACCTTGCCAGCGACGCTGCCGATCTTTCCAATGGCACCATTGCCACCGATGGCACCAGCGACACCAGCGACTTTACCAGCGATGTCTCCAACCTTGCTGATAGCACCACCGATCTTCTTGAAGACGTTGCCGAGCTTAAGGTCAGCAATTTCTTCAGAGTTGTCGATTTCTTGAGCAAGGAGTTCGAGTTCTTCGAGTTCTCTGCCAGAGACGATTGAAGCGACACCAGCGACCTTGCCAACGGTGGCAGCGACGGCACCAACTGGGCCACCAGCGACGGCACCGACAACACCAGCAACTTTAGCAACAACAGGGGCAGCTTTTCCGATAGCTTTTCCGACATTGCTGATGAATTTACCGATCTTCAAGTTTTCAATGGCGGTTTGGTCGAGTTCTTGGGCGAAGAGCTCGAGGTCAGCGAGAGCTGAGCTAAGTTCAGTCACTTCAGTGGCTTGGGCACTGAAAGCAACGAGTGCAAAAAGAGCAATAAAAGCGAAGGCTTTCATTTGATAGATTGAGAAATTTTTAATAATTTATTAGCTTTTCAGAGCTCTGCTTTAAATAGCCGATAATTTGCCTCAAGAGTTAATTTATTCTTCAGGATCGATTATAAAGTAGCTTTTATTCTTATTGGCTGCTATTAAACTTGATTCAAGATCCCGATCCAGCCCCTGGAATCAAATGAAAAATGTTTTTATTCCATAAGCGGCCAGAAAACCAAAACTTCATTTAACTCACGAATGCATCGGCTCTGCAATTCCCTGTGATAGTAGAAAACCAAAAATAGAGGCCCTTGTAGAAAAAAAAAGTGTTCTGAACCCTCCACAACTACTTAGATATTAGAAATATTTCTGCTCAGAGGTGACTAGAATTAGGCGCAGGATAGACTTGGATTGGTTCTTCTTTGAATACACTTGCATTGGAACTTTGCAATGACTCCTGACGTCTGAATGCGAATTATTTTTCGAATCTGAAGCTATGAGCGACGAATTTTCAGTTTACAACGATCAAAGTCATTTGAACGGGGATCTCATGAGCGGAGCTTTGAGTTTTGTGCCCTAAAATTTGATGGCTGTTTAATTCGACAAATGGAGTTTTTCGAAACTACCGTTCTCATAGATGAAATTGCGATCAAAAACCGATGAAACATAGCATAACAAAAAGTCCATGAGGAAGGTGGCGAGTGTGTGAGCAACTAAGAGACAAAACCCATCGAATTTAGAAAAAAAAAAACTACATGAGCGAGATAACGCTGCTCATTTTCCAGATATTCAAATCATCAATTGGTTTAGGTGACTTTGAGGCTAGGATTACCTGCAATAGGCTCACAGCAAGCGACAGCAGCTAACAGAGGTTCCTAAACGACCCTATTTCGTAAATTTTCTCTAGGTTGGTCCGCTGCTCAATAAATTTAACTTTGCGAGTACATAACTAGCGCACAAAGCGCACGATGCGCCTTCTAATCCCAAAAATCGTTTGAATTGCTGCAATCAGCATTGTATTGCTTGTTTTGTTCCTATGAGCCTTTAAGTTGGAATCTAATCGAATTAGTCTCATTGCCATTTTTTTTTTGTTGTGGCAGATAGTTTTTGAATCAAATAAAATAGGAAGAGGATCTGAGAAGCTAAGATCTGTAGCTTCAAACAGTTTTTTGTTTCTAAGAACTTCACGAGGAGTTCCTAAGTCTCTAACCTTAGCTATGGCTTTTATCAGGCGACTCCGGAGCCGATTTAATGACAGGAAATTAATACCCTGGAATTAAAAAATTTTAATTCTTTTTCTTAGGAACTTAGTTCCGGACTCTCAACCAGAACCTGCGGCTATTCGAATCTTGCGGGTCTCTTTCAGTCCAATCAGCCAATCAACGAAACCGCAGAGAATGATTGGATTTTTGAATGTTTTGGAGAGCAACGCTAAGTTTATTCCAGAAGCTTAGATTGGCATTATTAATCAAACTACCCTTAGAATTAATTGTTTGTACCTCTTTAAAATTTGAGTCGAAAGGACAATCAGACAGGAGTACAGTTACGCTGACAATGGAAAGCGCGATATTTGGTACCATTCGTGAGTGAAAGCCTGTTCAAGCCGCATTCTTTCAAATAATTTTTGATAATTTAGGATGAGTCTACAAGTGCAATATTGATGGGGTCCATTTTGACAGGAGTCAAACTTTAAATAGATAAAGGGTGAAAAAGAGATTAGTCCATGTAAAGAGTCTCTGTTTTGAGAATTTAAAAGGAAATTTTCTCTATTAGCTGGCAGTTTTTTCTTACAATGAAGAACGGAATGTTCCGCTATTTTTTGTTACTATTTCTCTCCAAACTAACTGTCATGCGAGCTATCTGTTCCTGAGAGCTTGCTATTCCATGTTGCAGATTTGAATACGGAGAAAGAAGTCCATTTACAATGTAATGAACAAGATTCGAATGAATTCGAGCAGAATAAGCTCCTAACTAAGATTTGTTCTTAGATTTCTCCTTATAAAAGGGCTATTTCTATGAAATTAAGCCATAATCCTTTAAATTGAAATTTGAGAAACATCTGTTCTTACGATTATTACAAAATTTTCAAAAATCACTGTTAGGACAAGAGGAAGTGGTGTTCTCTCGAAGCTCGTTAAGTAACGAAAAGAGCATAATGGTGCTAATGAGCAATACTAAAAGTCTCAAGTCTCCCGATATATTAGTTTATTAGCTGCTAAGTCTCCAACATTTAATTTTGCGAGAGCCTCTCATTCTAATTGCATTGGATACATCATTTCAGTCTCGAAAGTGACGGCGTCTTCCATTTCGATTTCCTGATCGCAAGACCCTCGAAAATCTTATTCAAATCGTGCGATTACTCTCATAGCTCAAGAGTGACTAATAAAAAGAATCTTGAAATTTCCTATTTTGAAGGAATCTGGTAAACTTCCCATACGAATCTATCGCAAACAATATGAAACAGTCTGAAAATAACTATCATACAGCAGTTCACTAATTTAGAACGTAATAGCTAAGAGTTTCATTTTAAGAAAACTTCCAAGATTGTGTTTTTAAAAATTTCTCTGAATTACTTCAGGCAAATTGAATAAAGACTTTCATGATACCTTTCTCCTTTTTTTTTCTTTTTTCTTCTTTTTGAATACCTTATGTAAAAATAGTGTTTAATTGCTCTACTATGCAAATCGTTCTCTAAATCTTGCTAAGTTTTTGAAAGACAAACATTCCGTCAATCATCGTTGCCACCACCTGTGCCTTATGGATTGAAGATTTCTCAATGATGTTGAAAATATTCCGGTCAAGAATTACAAGATCCGCTTTCTTTCCAACTTCTAAAGAGCCAATATCTTTGTCCCAGTTCTGTTGCCAAGCTGAATCAATAGTGTATGCCAAAATCGCATCTTGAACCTCTATCGCCTCGTCTATTACCAGAGGCTCTTTATCACCTTTTCCTCCCAACGCTCGACGCGTGACCGCGACTTCAATTGCATCTAGCGGCCTGAAAGTCGAAACTGGCCAATCACTTCCAAAGGAAACTTTTGCACCAATTTTCAAGAGCGATTTGATCGGGTACTGAGAATTTACACGTTCCACACCCAAGCACTTCTCGGCTGTCGCAGTAAATTCATCAACTTGGCACCAAACAGTCGAAAAGCAGCATCCAACATCCAGATCTTTAAAGCGAGCAATGTCTTTTTTATTGATAAACTGCGCATGAGCCACATAATGCCTTAGGTCTTTTTCTCCGAGCGTCTTCTTGGCTTTTTCAATAGAATCTAGCACCATTCTCGACGCCTTGTCGCCTATACAATGACTGTGAATCTGGCAATTGTTTGCATGGAGCGACTCACAGATCTTATCTAATTCCACTTCAGTCATGTTCTGCTGTCCGTATTGCGGGACTTCAGTAGGTTCGCCTTTATCAGACAGGTACGGCTCCTCGAATAGAGCCGTCTTAGATTCCAACACTCCATCAACAAAGATTTTTACCGTCGAAATTTTAATCTTTTCAGAAGGCGCGATCTTCAATTTTTCTGCCAATATACTGCTAGTAAAACCACTCTTCTCTTCAGGACTCAGCTGATCCCAGCCTATCGAAAGCGCAGCTCGAGGGTTACCCAATTTGATTTGTTCAGCGTATTTTTTGTAGGCTTTGTAAGAGTGAGGCTTCACACAAGCGTCATTGAAAGCGGTGATTCCTTCTTTCATCATAAGGTCAAGCGCAATAAACAATGCCTTTTCTCTAGCTTCGTCGTTCAAACGAGGCGATGCTGCACGTATTAGGTTCATGGCATCCTCATGTAGTACACCGGTAAGTTTACCCTCGGCGTCTTTCTCGATGACTCCTTTGGGAGGATTAGGCGTAGATTCGTCGATGCCGGCAGCTTGAAGTGCTTTTGAATTTACAAAGTAAGAGTGGCAATCACTGCGCATTAGCACAAGCGGCTTATCCGGACAAATTAAGTCAAGATCTCGATAAGTGGGGGGATTCGAACCAACAAACCATCCGATTTCGTAGGTGCTCGCTCTGATCCAAGCGAAGTCGGGATTTTGTATGATATAGTCCTTGATGACAGGAGAAGCGAGCTCAAGTGATGGAATTCCCGTAATTTTGCAATCCATTTCCATGAGACCTCCAGCGATAGGGTGTATGTGACTATCAATGAAGCCAGGGATCACTAGCTCGTCAGATTCGAGGACTTTGATGCTAGATCCGCTTTTCATTATTTGTTTGCATTCGGCTTGGGTTCCAATGAAAGCTATTCGATCGTTTTCGATTAATATTGCCTCTGCCCATAAATTCTTGCGGTTCGCGGTAAAGATTTTACCAAAAATAGCCAAGCTTGTTGGTTTGGTAGTACTTTCCATTTTCTGATTTCTTAGGATGAGGCGATAAACAGAATTCTGTTCCCAATATCTAAAAATAACTAATTCTTTTGGTATCTGATGAAAAATCTTAATTCTGTGCGTTTCATTTTCAAAAGATGAAAGCTCTGTAGGAGCAAAATAAGTTTTTAGCACCTGGATACTTGCATGAAGAAGAGTCAGGTCTTTTTCCAGAGAAAAAACGATTAAATAGCCAAGAACAGTCACTAATTTGACTTCAATATTAATTTTAGTTTTCTCTTATGTTTATATCACCCAATAATATACAGCAAGGCATGCTTAACTATCACGATGATAATCGATTTGCTATCGAAATTATTGAAAGATTCACAACAATCAAGTGAAATAATCTCATTTCGAGCTTTATGCTTGTCTATTTAACAATCAAAAAGCTGGCTTTTTTACACATTCATTATTTTTCAACAAAGAAAAACGAAGAAGCCATCAAACTACCTTGATGAATTCCTGTGTTGTTCATCTGTTAGCATCTCCTCTTCTCCCTCCCTTCATCATGTTATACGGAATTTTTAATCATCTTGGACATCATTTTCATTAGAATTACATGAAAAAATCAATTTCTAACCAGAATCTATATTTGATCTCTGACTAGAGTGGAACACGTCAGCTCAAAGAGTATGATAACCCCCGGTATCGAGTATTTTTGATCTTTTGTTCATTTCTTGCTTATTTCTCTTTTAGCATGATTTGCTTTAAATTCAAAGCACAGTTCCTTATTCATTTCGCTATTATTATCAAATTCTACTGAGTAATAAAAAGTAATCTTAGAGAAAAACTGATACCATAAATTAATTGTAATTGCAGTAGTCCTTAATACTTATTATTAACATAACACTTCATAAATTACGCAAGATTAATAAATAACCTCATCAAGGTGAAAAACAGAAAAGATAAAAAGTCTTATGATGTTTATCTAATATAGCATTTTGGTTGCAATTTGATTCACAAAGTCAAAGAGTTTATCATCATTTAGAGTACTGTCTCTGTAATATTCACATCCCTTGATCTGACTCAATGTATATCTGTTCTCAGGATCAAAGCACAGCATATTGTTTATCAATTCCTTAAAAGCTGTTTTGTAAAACCCTTTTTGAGAATTACCTCCCCTCAAACTCCTTAACTTTTCATGTACCTGCCAAAACTCTTCATAATTCCCCTCAATAATCAAACTGTAAAGCTCATCGTTTTCGGTAGCCGACTGAAATGGAAGAACTCCAGAAACCATGACGAATAGAACAATCCCAAGCGCAAATAAGTCCGCTTGGAATGGATCGTAGGCTTCCTCGAGGTGTTTCTCGGGAGAAAAATAGAGACACGTTCCATATTTTTTGTTTAGTACAGTGCCTTTAGAGTACTTCATTGCCATCCCAAAATCAGCAAGTTTGAGGCTAAAGTTCGAGTCAACGAGGATATTATCAAGCTTAACATCCCCATGAGCAATGTTTCTACTATGAAGATACTCCAGCGCATCGACAAGCTGATGGAAGTACGATCGAGCCAAAAAATCGGGGAATCTTCCGAAAGCGCTAACAAGCTTGAATAAGTCCCCGTTTGACGCGTACTCGGTCACAAGTACCGGTAGCTCAGAGCCCGCTGAGCCCAGATTGGTAACCTGAAGTCTTTGATAGTCGACAGCTTTGAGAATTCTTGGATGGTCAAGTTCTTGTAATATACCGACTTCTTGCTGAATCCTCTCTTCATTAGCTTCGAAAGTAAAGACTTTCAGAGCTAGTAATGATCGATTCTTATCATCTTGAGCAAGGTAGACTCTAGAGGAAGGTGGTGAGCTAAATCGAATCAAAAATGCTTACTCGGCTGTCGATCCGGATTCAAGGAACTTTAAGACGGTCCAATTTCCAAGCGAAAAGGAGTTATTGCCTTTCATTTCTCTGATTTCTGGATTGATTTATAAATTTTTTCCAGGAGATTGTTATATTTCGCTGAGAGCGAAAAACAGTGTGACGTCATGCCTATTTTACGTGGAGGTGTTTTTTATAATAATTTTTGAAGCTGCTACGAACAATATTTTTTCACCTTGGAATATTCTAATCATTTTATTGCTTAGCTAATCAGAATCAAAAAGAAAAAAAAATCAAGCTGATGGAATTTTCTAGATTACAAATATCATGGATACATCAACTATCAATAGTCCAGAAAACTCAGGTACCCTGGTTTTTGTGTTGGAAATAGGGATGAGAGTGAGCTGGGTGGCTTTCCTCTTCGCACTGAGTCACGAAGATATTGAAAGGAAGAGTTGTACGTTCTGGCAGTTGCATACGGAAATGATTTTTTTGGAAGCTGCAGATTTTGTTTAATAGAATATTTTGGATGCGTTTCGCGCGCTGATACTGAATTATCGGCAAAGAAGAAAAAAAAATAGATATATTTTACGACCCTCTGAAAGGAGGAATACTTGAATCTCTCTACAATTTGAAAGAAACGCTCAACTAGCAATATGGGTTGTATCCGAGGTACAGGCAGGAACGCTCAGAGGCTCTTTGATAATTTTTCAAGGATTTTTATAAAACACTTCGAAGAATGCAATATTCTATAGGAATAACGATTCATTGGCTTTTTTTTTTTGTTATAGGTCATCTCATTTGGTCTGTTTCAAGAGCTCGACAGTTAACCGAGTGAAGATGTATACATAGAAATGTTTGGATCGGATCTAGAAAAGATATGCTGAATAGAGTTCAGGAATATCATTGCTTTCGGACTTTTTTTTTGTTTGTTTTTGAGACGACAAATTGAAAGGGATGTAGGATTTTCCATTAAATGGGCTTTCTAACTAAGCATCTGCCTGATTGAATTAAGATTTGAGACGTTTCACTGCCTCAACATTTTTTTAAAAATTTAACAGCCAGATCTCGTGGCGTGAAAATAAAAATTACGAGGAAAATGGTGCGTTGGCAAAAAATTACTGATTTCAGCTTGTTAATAAAGAGCAATATGTTTTTCTCTCCAGCTGGGGTTGATTTTATAGATTCGAAGTTTTGAATCCTATTTGCTTTAGAATGTTCTGGATATTATCAATTAAAAAAAGGATGATTATTGGAGATTAATTTTCGATGAAGGTACTACTCTTAATAGTGAAACTCCAAAGAAAGATATTCAAAGAGAGGTAGTAGTTCTATTCTCAGCTAGTCTCTCTCGCCATAAGTCCCTTTCTATGTTTCAACATTATTTTTGCCTGTATAATGGAATTTCATCAATGAAGGCAAATCGAGAAAAGTCCAGCGGCCGGTATTAGACGAGAAGTATTGTTTTCCAATGTAGATATTAACTTTCTCGTTAGTTCTTTTGATCTTTTCCATGCGTCTGGGTAAGAGGCAAATTTGTTTGTCGATCACATCTGTCCTCAAAGCTACCCACTACTGAATACGGAAAAAGGCAGCTATGCTTTTGTGGCCAGCACGACATATTTATCCCAGTTAACTTATATAAAATTCATGCAATCAGTATAGATATTATTTGACACTAAGTTACCGAATAATTTCCAAAGATATTCAATAGAAGCTGCAACTACCAAACATGTTACACGTATTACTTAACAACGTCAATTCAAGCTAAAACTATAATTGAACGAAAATCAGAGGCAACTATCCAGAAGCCAGCATTATCTCATTATCGGTATTGACCTAGATAGTAATTTCATAGAAAGACTTCTTTATATTTCAGAATTTACACTTTTCTTTTATTTCTCATCTAAGTCGTGCTTATTATATGAGGTTTCCCTCTTTATTTCTTGTCTCTATACCGCGGCTAGGATAAACATACATAACTAGCACTTAGAAAAGCCGCTTATTTTAAACAGGTCGCAGAAACACACTTATTATTATTTCCAAGAAAAGAATATTCGAATATTTCCGCTAGCATAAATAATTTTCAACATCTCGCAAACTATCCACCCACGAATGCATACCACTCCCTCAAAATCCTCCTTCAAAATCACCGAATTCCACAATTTTAACGACAGGCTCCGTTCTACTGAAGTTCGGAAGAACAAAACAGTACGAAGCAAGCTTCATTCAGACCCTTCATCTCATAATCGCCTTTTACCAAAACACTTCGAGCTAAGAATGAGATACCTGAAAACAACCAACACCCTCAAAGGCGTGACCCAAATCAGAAGAGCAAAATTCAGCCTTACTCTAGATTCCCGCCCATGTCACGCGCTCAAATCCCTTTCAGCTCTCGTCCTTCGAAGATGCAATGATTTAAATCTGAATCTCTTCTTCCATAGCCTTAACCCAAATCTCATGGCACTTAGACGAGTATGTCGTCTTTCAAAGAACGTCAAATCCACGCGAATCCTCTCAAAAAGAGAGCATTGCCCCAAAACAATGGCATTTGTTTTCCAATATCTCCCAGCATGCTCTGAGAAATTTCAAATTCAATTAGTCAGGCCTTATTCGACTTGTTTACTGAAGAAGCCTGCAACACGAAAGACATCCATTTCGAGCACCCACAACCTCTTTGAAGTTTCACAAGAAATGAAGTATATTCTGAACTTCGCTCCACCTTTCGATACGATAAAAATCACAAGTCTCTCAGCGTACAGACTGAGAAACTTATCCTCGATATGCATTACCCCGAGTTTTTCTGATCAAGAGGAAAAAGGGATGTATCAAGAGAGGTTTTGGAGGATTTTGGGTTCGATTGTAACGCTAGAGACGCTGTGTCTCGAAATTCATGATAGCAGTGGTGATTTTGGGAATTTTGATACGCTACGGGCCTGTTTAGCTCGCCTATCCAACTTGAAGATGCTAAAACTCAATTTTGGAAATAAAACTTTCGAGTGGTATCGGTTCATGAAGAATTTTCATCAATTAACGCATCTAATCGAATCTCAAAACGTAAAGATAGACGTACGGATCGAACTACCTAATGATTTTTCGCAAAATTGCTTTGAGTATAGCGAAGGTATATTCGGATTTATGCCAGAACCAAGCGAAATCAAATTCAAACTGGAATTTACCTTAAAAGAGGAGCTGAACGTATTCGACCCGATAGAGTATGTGTGCTTCTCAGTCAGAAATGAGGCGAATGGAATCAAAACGACTTCAGTATATGCTTACACGAAAAGCTGCTCCGAGTTTCATCATAAGACTCTTTCCTTTGGTGGATCTAGGGTTTCATACCTCCGTCTCGAAGAAAGGTACCAAACCCATTTATTCCATACCTTTTCAGGCTGTCTCGCCCAATATGCAGGTAATCTCACTCGTTTGACGAAAATTGGAGTGAATATTAATCTATCCGAGGCTAAATTCCAAGCTAACAATCAAACTGCCTTTAAACAATTAATGCAGACTGTTTCTTTGCTAAAAAATTTGGAGACGATAGAGTTTTTCTTCCTGGATGAGTTTCTACCGGAGTTCGTATTCCCGATTGATAGCGGTGAAACACCGCTGAAGGTCATTGAAAGTGCGCTCATGTGCTTAAAAAAGGTAAGGGAAATTACTCTGTCGTTTGGTGGGTATCAGCAGCTAGGTCTAGCGCATGTTGAAAATATGTTTTTGAAATCAGATGGGCTGAAAACAGTCACAATTTCATTGAGAAATTTTAAGAAATTGTCGTCGAAAGAGTTGGAATATATTAAAAGCAAAATAGATCTGAAGTTAGATACGAAAGCGGCTTCGTTGCAGGTTGTTACGATAGACAACCAAAAAGTATCAGCTAGCGCTGAGCTGAGTAAGCTTGATTATAGACCTATCAAACTGATTTTTCATCCGACGAAGAGTCTCGAGATTAAGCAATAGGAATTCTGTCTGTTTATATATACTTCATTTGTTAACTAAAGTTTATTACTTTCAGAAGGTTAGAAAAAGATGTCTATATTTGCTAAGGGAATCAATAAATGCTGCCATCATCCAGTGATGATGGCTTTCAAAGAAGGAGATTTCTGTTTTAATGTGAAAATTTATAATTTTTACTCAATGCCAACAATTCATCTGCAATTCTAAAATTTGTGGGCAATGCATATTTCGAGTGCTTCTCAAACAGCACATACTTAGCTTTAATAATCTATTTCACGTGGACTTTAAATGAATAGCCTAGAGAATAATGAGTTCTCAACAAACAACAAGAATATAATCAATTTGTTCCTTATCATATCTATTTGTAAATAATTTGATAGATGATTGAAGGAACTAATAAACTAATGCAGAAAAATTGTTAATTTTGTCCTTTCACAATGAATGAAAGAATAATTCATGAACTCTGAGCGGTCATTTAATAATTCTGTTCTCTCGAATGATAGTCTCTATTCAGATTGAAGTGAGTTCTGGTATCTTCGACCTCGAAAGCTTCATGCTGACTTCTACGGTTGCTCTTTTTCGGCGGTATATCATTTGTATACCTCTGCTGATCGAAAGAATATGGCTCTGGAGTGCTTCGCATTGGAATTAGATGCGAATCATTCGCATCAATGCTGGAGCTTAGCACAGTTCGACCATGCAAATTGCTTTCATCAGTGCAGTTTTGGGTTGTCTTCCTTCTCATCTCCTCTTCCTTTTTTTTCCTCGCCTCCTCCTCCTTTTTCTTCTTTCTTAACCGGAAAAACTCGGCAATTTTGACAAGAATCTGGAATACGATAATCGCAATATTAACTCCGACAGCAGTCCAGCTCAACCCCACTCGAATCTGATATGAAGACCCTGAGTCTTGAAGTAAATACATCACAATGAGGAGGATATTAATAATGATGAATCCAGTCTCTGTTCCTATCATAATTATTTTATTCGCAGTCGTCTTGAACACCTTCGTTGGAAGCGATAAAATGATCGTCACCACACTTAAACCTATCAAAACTCCTAGCTGAGCCAGCGACCACTTTCCTAGCAGCTGTAAAGCTAGCACGATAATAATATTTGATAGGAGGATCCAAAATGTAAACACCCTGCCCACCCATCTCTTGGCGTGGTAATCATGGAGCAGTATTGCTAGAACGTTTAAAACCGGCCGTATCATTTTCATTTTCGCTTTATTCTCTCCGTGGTAAAAACTAGCCGCTAGCGCCAGAAGCAAGATGACTAAGAGGAGGATCGTCCATAAAATGGCGAATATAAAGCTAATTATTTGGTAAATCCCATTGAGAGGGCAAAAAACGTAGTTGAATGTCAGCGATGAGCAGAGGTACATGTATCGGGAGACCAGAATAGTCATGACGAGGCTTCTTTCGAACGATTGAGCGAGTTTTATTAAAAGCTGTTTAATCTTGGAGTTTTCGTTTTTGAAGCATGGAGAGATCACTTTAATAGCGAGATAGAGAGTAAAAGTGATGCATGAAGAGAAGATGATGCCGCCGTAGCCATCAAGAAACACTTGACTGAAGGTATAAGTATAATATCCATTGTAAACGACGCTTCCTTCAGGATTGACAGTAAAAAGGCCGTTACTCGTGGTGATATTTTCAGTCGATTGATCAAGAATTCGACGATTGCTAGGGGCTGTAGAATCGTCTATGTTTTTGAAAAAATTAGGCAAACCGAACTGGCCAAGATCTGTGTAATTATAGAACGAGGCGAGAGGGGTCAAGTAATTGACATCTATGAGTTTCATATATGTGATCCGAGCCATAATTTGTAAAATCCTCATCAACTGTGGACTTTTCCCTTTACTCTGAAGATAGAAAAGGAGTGAGGCCGCTGCAGTAGTAATAAACACGGCTTGAGAAGAAGAACCAACTGCCAATGCTGAACTCAGAGCCGAGGAATCAGTGATAATGGGTGCTGTTCGAGTTGTCGGTAAAACTTTATACGCGTTCGAAGTATTTTTGTTGAACAGCTCAAAAGACAGCAGAAGTGAGCGAGTTTCATTACTCTCAGTATACGAGCGAAAGTTTAACTCATAAGATGTAGAAGAGATTTTTCTCAGTGAGAAACTCATCTCAGGGCTGTTAGCATCTGAACTCGTAAGTTGATAAAGGCGTATCTCTCCCTGGGCAGATTCTAGGTCAAAAGGGACATCAAAATTGATGATATAAAGCTGCGGAGGCTCCTGCAAATCAAATTTTATGACATTAACCGCGTTCACTGAATCGCAAGTCTGACCAACATCATTCGCGTAATACCCTGGAATATCTTTGCAAAGGGAGCAGGAGTTGTTTGAAGTTACGAAATAATATCCTTGGTAGCAGCTCAAGCAGCTCGTTGGGGTTTTTTCATTGCAGGTTTTACAAGACGAGTCGCAAATATCGCACTGCTGGGTCTCCTGGTTAATGAAGTATCCTGGTGCAGTGCAATCCAAGCAGGTATTGTTATCAGGAAAGAAATATTTTCCTGAGACACAGGTGAGGCAATTGTCAGGAGCAGTCCCGTTACATGTGAGACAAGAAGAATCGCAAGGAAGACATTGAGAGCCTGAAATAACGTATCCGTCTACGTTGCAATGGACGCAAGAATGATTCAAAGGGAGTAAATAAGTTCGGCCTGATTTGCCAGCAGGACATGATAAGCAATTAGTTGACAGAGATCCATTGCAAGTTGCGCAGCTTGAATGACATTCAGTACAATTAGTCTCTGAAATGAAGTATCCATTCGTGTCGCACGCAACGCAGGAATTGTTATAAGCCAGAAAATACGAATTCGTATGGCAGCTTTTGCATTGTGTAGGCTCTATTCCTGAGCAGGTCGCGCACGTCTCATTGCAGCTGAAGCAACTATAATCTGATATTAGCTGGCCGGGTGAGGTACAAGGGACACAATATCCTAAAGTATCCTAAATTCGAAGGAAAAATTAATTAAATAAGTGGCTAGAAAAATTATTTTACATAATATCTAGAAGCATAGTAACAACCTAATGAGGAAAAAGGTAATTATGAAAATCTGAAAGTAGTTTTTTATGTTTACTTTGACATGAATTCGTAGTCGAATGGGGAAAACTTCCTTCTGAAGAGCATGAAGACACACAAGTTCTACCACTCAAATACTTTCCTTGCGCACAAATCAAGCAAGCTCTTTGGTTTGGACTCAGAAAACCCGACAAAAAGCATGTTGAATCTATCAGCGATAAAGTTAAATTATGGTAAGAGAAGTAATGATAAAAATTAGCATCAGAAGCAAAGTTTTAGGCGTCTTAATGAGTAAAGAGACACCGATTTAATAAAACAGTGAATAAAAGTCCTACCTGATGAGTCTTGAAAAAGACCCTCATCTCCTTGGAACCACGCAAGATTCATCATATCATGGTAGCCATCAAGGCTGGAGTCACGATACTTTGTTCCAGATTGCATTGTGCTACAGATATCGATTGTTCCACCCTCAATAGATTGAAAAAGGGGTGCTGTGGTTATATCACCAAAATACACACGATCTGGAACTTGTAGATTGACGAAAATCCTCCCCCAATAGAATCCGCTTCCTAACTCATTCGGATTTGACCTTTGCAATTCCACTACTATTCTGTGCCATGTGTCTATTATTTCACCCGCAAATTTAATTAGAGTTCACTTTTGAATTCAATAAATACTTTGAGAAATTGATGCTGATGAAGTTAAGACTACATTCCAAGTCGGATTTTGCAGTCGCACTCTTATAAAACCATCAGTTGAATCATAGTAGGTCGTCAAGCTGACATAATCTGTCAAAGCATCCCTCACTGAGAACAAATTCTGGAACTCATTTGCTGTAGCAGAAATTTTCACGTGGAAAGCAACTATGATTCCTTCAGCTAAATTCCCGGATATACGATAACTGAATATGCTGCCGGGTCTGCACATAATCATGTTATATGGTCCAAAAGTTGGAGTCTCCGTAGAAGCTAACCGCAATTTCGGATAAATGAATAAAAAATCAATGCAATTTCACCTATTGGCGCTGTATTTGTTTCTTGAGACGTAGTTTTGTAAGATTGGACAGGAATCGTTGAATTTGTCACTGCTCCATAATCAGTGGTAAGAAGGAAATAGTATAGAGTTGCTAAGAAATCACGAGGACGTCAAAATCAGAGGTGTTTGGCCAATTTTTTATACCTCCTGGCTTCATCATTGCGAGATTTATCATCTGATCTTCATTTGTAGGAACATAATCGATATAGAGCCTCACAAATTGAAGAGTTTGTCCATAGCTTGGATGGAAGGTATCACCTCCCCAAAATGCCGTGCAAGAAGGACTGACAGTGTAAGGCGGTCCAATAAGCGTCCGATCTTTAAAAATGATGGTTTGAGTAGTGACACTTCGAGGCTGATATCTGAATCCATATTGTGTATCTGTTGTCCCGTCAGTTCCGAATGCCAAAAACACCCACTGTTCAGTCGGAAACATTTCTTCAAGAGTACGCTAATCGAAAGATAATTGGATGTATTGAGAATTAGCTTTCGTAGTTTTACTCCTTCCCATGGACTCCAATCATAAAATTGTATAGAGGGAATTCCTGTTGAATAAATCGTCTGTTCATTTTGATGGAGTTGGGCAAGCAGGATCCTTTCATTATAACCACTTTCCCTATTTGAGGTTACTAAAAATTTTCTGAACAAATAATCTTACTGATAGGTAAGAGATAGCTTAAAAAGGGTGGTCCAATCTGAGGGGATTGTAGACAGTTTGACCCAAGCACTCATAGCATATTGTGACGATTCTGTGAAGGTTATGCCTAACTCCGATATCAATGTCTGAGAATATGGATATGGATATGTATATGTATATGTCTGCGCATTCTCTTGAAGATAAAGGATCTGTGTACCAGCACCTGCTACTCACATAGGTATGAGGAAATTACAATAGTAAGGAACGAGAGCTACCTGTGCTCAGCAGGCTTAATGATAGAATTGTTAAGAAAACACTCATCGACGTCATAGGCTGATGAACGCACATTTCAGGTTTCATTAATGAGATGATGGACTTTGTTAAACAAGTAATTAATTTATGACGATTTCAATTCTTGGATCTCAATCGAATAAAATTTACAGAATCTAATTCGAATTAAAAAGCGTGATTAATAAATGAGATCATTCCAGAGACGTAACAGCTCCAAATACGTCAGGAATTATTAAACACATTTGAAGGAATTTAATAAATTCCAGTGAATAATTTACTTTCTAGAGGAATCTAAAAAAACTTGCTTTATCTCAATTCATTAGTCAGAATCCTTGATGCCTTTTAGACCAATGGAAGCTGTTATTACATCTCTCTTTTTTTTCTCTCATTGAGGACAGAAAACAACATACTCCTGGAATGAAAATGTCATGCTAGAATGGTTCAACCATTACTTAAGCGAGCATGGAGCTGCTTGATTGATCTTTTTCATTTTATTTGGTAACAGCAAGATGCTTGCACAGATTCTGCTCCGCGTGAGTGCAACCTGCCGTTAAAATTAATTTACTGATGCAGGAAAAAGTTCATCATGAGCCTATATCGAGAGATAAACCGATTAAAATTTACGGAAAAGAAGCCGGTTTTGAAACGTGAAAAAAGTGACGTTCAGGAGAGAACTTTCGTGAGATAGTGATATCAAAGCATATTTGCGGTTTAGCCATCCAAGATATAAGTTAGGGATGGAAAACCAACAATAGCAAAAAAAAAGAAAGAGAATTTCACATTCTGATTTGGATATTTAACTGTTTACTTCTGTGCATTTCATCCAAAGGTTTAGGATCAGTAAGGTAGGTATAAAAGCCTGAACTATACAAAAAAGTCTTAAATTTGTTAAGGATTTTTCGAGAAAAAGGGTGTGAGAATCAGCTGTCAGTAGAATTACTTGATATAAACGAGATTACAAACCAGCCTTTTCGATCGAGAGATGTATCTTGTGAATCGAAAAGGTTGAATTTTTGAAACAACTACTCGCTTGTCCCATGAGCGTACATTTCAAGTGTCCCGATGGCCCTTTTGTTAAGACTCTCCAATAAAGCCAAGGAGATAAAATCTATTTGGGAAAGAACTTTAATATTTCTCCTCACTTACCATATCATTCCTTGGGAATCTGGAGAAATTTCAGAAATGAAAATCCAATTAATATAGAATGACCCTATTATCGATGTCAAATTGCCATTTACAAAATCTCCTTATAAATGAATTTACTTCAGAATACACGTAGCAACACAAATGAATACACTCTTCTATGAAGTTAGTATTCAGATGCATCTAATTTCATAAAAATTCGACAGAAGAGAAATCATTTCAACAAAATTCTTCTAATTCGATCCAACAACAACATGCTCAGGCTGAATCGGCAAAATATTTGAAGGATTCTCGGCACCTTGCGGATTTTCTATCCTCAGAATTCGTATACCTCGTGGATTCGGATTCGAATTCTGATTTTCATTACTCACAACAATAGGTGTTGCTGTCCTTTTCGTTTTCTTCTTCTTATGCGATCTCCGGAATAAAGCAACGATAAATATTATCCCTGCAATGACAAACACTCCGCCAAACACACATCCAACAATCAATCCTGCTGCCGCACCCGGACCTGAGGGACTGGCACCGCCTTCGCTGCTTACTATTTTCAATTTAAAATAACCTCCAAACTAATCTTAGTTACCTGTGTTCCTCACCACCTGAAGGTGAAAACTTCCGCTTTCTTCTGATACACCAATTAATCCTAATTGTTTGTAAGTCAGTTCTTTTAGTTTGTTGGTATTTTCCTTACTGACTGTTACAGTATCGTTGACATTCGTTACCACAGCGGAAGGCTGAAATGTGAAGTTATAAACTAGTGTTTGACTGTCAAGAGTTGCTGTTTGGTCATATCGAAACGGATTCGGCATTAGAGGTTTCGTGTATCCTTGAACTATCATGTATAATTCCACAGTTCCTCCAGTTCCGCTGTCTGTGCGATTAACAATAAATGATAGCATATCACTAGTGCTTGCTAAAAAAATTTGTAAGGACCTGGCAATAATATTAAATTACAGTAAGAAGATGTAGTAACGCGATAGTAAAAGTAGTTATCTTTGTTGTATTGCGAAGTATACGCCGTTGGCGTAAAGAAGATCCTTGTCGCTGGAGTGGTGCAATGAACGCCAATTTGCTCGGTACCGCACTTGCAAAGGCCTAATTACATAAGAGAAATTAATAAACTACATCTTTTGATATCATACCTGAAGTGCAAGTTCCGTATTTACTACCAGCGCAGTTGTTTGGACATGGGGCAGTGCCTAGTATAATAATAACATCAAATGGTCTATAAATATTCGGCTTACTGCTTTGGACGATTGAAAAATCGTAAGTGAAAGTGTCAACGAGGCCAGAATATTTATACAAATAAACGGCTATGTAGATAGTCCCGCCTCCAGTTAAAAAGTCTGAATAGTCGCTTTTAGGGAGGGATACGTAATGGTATGTGGTTCTGGCTGCGTAATCTGCAGTGGCAATAAGATTTTTTTCAAGCGTAAAGAAGAGAATACCAGTAAGGTCGATGTTGAAGTAGGTTGATGTGCTGCTTGGGTAGTCGCTGGAAAATTGGATCGAGGGTTGGGTGCTTTTCTGCATGACAAATAAAGGGTATAGCTCGGGTCGTTGAGGCATTGTTGTAATAGAGATTTGGAAGAGCAGATGGGTTGAGGTGATGACGATATTTGAGATAGTAGACGAGGTCACTGTGAAATAATGAACACAGGTCGTCTGTTTAATGGTTTAGAGATGAATTCTAGAGAGAGATGAATGGCTAACCTGAGTAATAGTCGCTGATGAGCCTAATTGAGGAGCCGCTTGGGTTGTGAAGGAACTTGGAAAGTTCTGCGCGCAATAATCCGTCTCTATTGGAATGAATAAATTTCTGATGAGTTAGGAGTATAATTTACGGCTTAAGGCCATTGGGAGGGTGAGTAGAAGAGCAATGCCGGCTAAAATCGAGTGCTTTCTGAGGGTAGTAGTCGAGGATGAGAGAAGATTCTTCATGAAATCAAGACAATAAAATTTATAAAACAGAACTAAGCAACAAAAGAATTTCTGAGCAAAATTTGGTTTAAGCGTTATACACAAATTCTGATATCATATAAAGAGCTCAATTGCCTTCACTTGTGAAAGAATGAAAAGCAGAATTAGTATTGATGTGGTGAATTAGTCTTCAACATTGTTTGGACAATGAATGAAAGAAAGATGTTGGAATTCAAAAAAAAAAAGAAAAAGAAAAAGTAAGAACTTGCAACTTTTTCAATTTTTCCTTTTAATACTTTCATTTCTGCTCATAAGTATGAATCAAGAGATTGGCCTGATCAACTGTATTTAATGGATTGGATGGGTAGTATTTGTTATGAATTTGTATAAATTTCTGCTCAGAATTTATTCTGGAAGTAATAACAACAAATGAAATCTTATCTTCAAAGAAGCATTCGATTTTAAACTGTTTGGATGTTATCGCTTCAAACTTCAGAGGTTTCAAGCACATCTTTTTCGACGACAAAATCACTTCCCGTCTAACCATGTAATAAAGAACATTTTGAGATCACTTCTATTCTTGCATTATAATCTCTTTCTTTCTTTTTCCTTACAACCGATAACAGGTAAGGTAGTATCAGCACTTATGATAAAAAAGGGAATACTTTCATTCAAAACTAGGAGGATTCAGAACGATCAAGTGCAATGTTTAACATTTTCTTGAAAAAATTCCTTTCTGCTTACTAGGATACTTTCGCCTTCTCTTTAGAAGCTATCATTCATCTCAATAAGTACTTCCGCTTGAATCTGAGATCAATAAGCAAGTCATTTAGAGAACTTCGCAAAAATATTTCCTCCTACATAGGCTCTTAAATGAATCCAAAATCATTTATTGGAGCAATTATTGCTTGGAAATATAAACAAACGGCGCCAATACCTCTTCCTTGAATATCTATCTTGATATATTTCATAACCTAAGTCTATCTACTTTTCACCAAGGAATTCCTTATCCTTTAATTTATTTTATTTATGTCAACCAACAATTCAAATTTAAATTCAAGAACAGTCTCAATAGACTACGACCCCAGAAACTCACCTCAACCACAGCCAGTTCGCCAGACAGGAGAACCTCAGTGTCTGGAGAACCTCATTACGCCTGACCTACCTTATGACTCGGATATGTCCAAATTTTTAGCTAGAAGCCAATTAAATTTCCATTTCAGAGAAGCCGTTGTTGTTATTCTACTTCACTACTAAACTTTTCGAAGCTCACACATCACATATGAGTTCTATTTCCTTCTTTTCTTTTCAGATAAGCAATAAGAAAATAAACAAGTTTAATTTTTGAATTTTAAGTAAAACAGCATATCAACGCTTAACATTCAAGATATTTAATTTTATCAATCTCGATCCTTAAAATCGTGAAAAGTACTAAATGCCTGCCATCAAAGAACGTGCGTACAAATATATCAAACCTTTCTACGACGTCGTAACAACGATTCGCAAACGAGAAGTCAATTCACTCAACTTGCTTTACTTCATTACGATCTTGGAATTCATGCAATTGGCATCAACGAACTATATCTCAAAATTTCCCGATGAAAACATGAGCATCGACAAATTCCTTGCTACACTGATCCATTGGTCAAATTATCTCAATCTTCTCGACTATTTCGTCACGGAAAAAAGTTCTCAGCTCTATTTAGCAATTGGAATCCAGATACCAGTAATGCTTACCCTAGTAATCGCTGTGATACTGGACCGAAACTCTCAGCACAAAGGAACGATTTGGAAATCTCTTGTAAATTTCCAGGGATTTTGCCTACAGCTATATCTACCGGTGTTTTTCCTGCCACATCTGAGCATTTGTTTCCACTTTTTAACCCACAGCAGCAATCAGGTTGTTCCAGCGATCCTCAGCGGAGTATTCCTCATTTTCGTACTGTGTTATGCCGTCATCTCCGAGCTACGGCTACAATTGAACGCCAATTTCCACGTCAATAAATTTAACCATAAAAAAGCCACCATTGGTTGCTATTTCTTTATCCTACTGAAAATCGGCATCGTTGCAGCCAGTGAAGCGCTAGCAGATATCTCAGTCGCTCTCACAGCAAAAACTTCTGTATTCCCGATCATTATTTACGTCCTCAATATGGTATTCCCACTCCTCGTGACAATCGTTTATTTCCGTGAGCTGAATATCAGAACGCCGCAATACTCAAGCGCCTTTCTCTTTGGTATCGTAATCTGGATCTCCTTTTCAACCTTCTTGTTTTTCCGCATGTACTGTGAAATTTATGACATCTTCTACGTCATTCCTTTGCTCTTGGTGGCTGGATATTATGGACTGTCAGGATTATATCAGCGCTATACCTACTCTTTAATCTTCGAGACAAGCTTCTTGGATCTATCAATAAATCACTTTGATTTTGTCGTCCGAGAGACATTTCACGTTTTTTTAAAGGCTCAAAACGACCACGCCGCATCCAAGTTTTACATCGTGATGTTCATCGAGAATTTCATCATGCGCTTTCGTAAGAGTTCTGCCGTCGAGGCCGAAATAAGTGCCGAAGTGCTTCTTGAAGCGGACCGATACGAAAAGGAATCTGAAGAAGAAACTCTCGAATTGAAAACAAAGAAAAATTTCTTCAAATCTAATTTAAAAACGCTCTATTTGGCTGTGTTAGACCTGATGTATCTGAAACGGCTCTCACTTCAACACAAGGAGTTGAGTTACGATCTCGTGGTGGGATACGTTGGACTCACGGTGAGTCATCAGAAGCATGGAATGAGAGGATATCGGATTATTTTAACCTATTACGAAAAAGTCACGAGTCAGTCCTCGTTGAATACGCTGAAGAGATACATAATTGAGTCTGTTGAAGCTGAAATGAAGGAAAGTGTGCAATATAGACTCAACTCGCCTTTCGTTCAAGGTGTGGATTTTAAACAAGCGATCGATTTTGAAAGAGACTTGCTTGAATCGAAGACGCTATTGTTAGAAATCCTGCAAAAATATAACGAAATGCTGGCGCTTCTGCTTGAGAAAAATATTGACCTCGACAAACTATTCAACCAAGGACAAGTCCTAATAAAACAGAAGAAGAAGCTCGAGTTTAGTTTCAGAAGGCTTCTCAAGATGAACCATTACAGCAGAGAGTGCTTCTCGCTTTACCGAAAGTACCTGAGTATGGACGTTGCTGTAGATCGCGTTGAAAACCTCAGGACGCTGGAATTCAAGATGATGGAGCACAATATGAAAAACGTGAAAGTCCTTGAAGAAGAACTTGCAAAGAACGTTAATGTGTTAGCTAACGGCACTGGGGTTGTCTATGTGAGTGTCTTCGAGAACAGAGTCGGGAAAATTCTCAAATATACATCCGGTATCCAGACCATTTTCAGTTACTCTGAAGAGGAATTAAAGTACATATCCAATATCAACAGCCTTCAGCCTTACTGCATCGCGGAAGTCCATAACGGAATTCTCTTGAACCGAATACAGATGAAGACCAAACTTCTCGAGAAAACATTTCAGCCGGGAGTTAACAAAGCTCAGTTTATCGTGCCGGTTGTTCTGCATTTCAAATTTGACCAATTAGGTCATGAGCCTTGCATAGCTGGGCTGATTTATAAGAAACACATCAATTTTGACTGGCTCATCCTCAATCAGTTCGGGTTCCTCATGAATTACACAGAGCCTTTCCACAGCAAAATCGGATTAGGTGAATATAAAGACAACAAGCCGTTATATGGATACAACATAGCGACCTTCATTCCGAAGTTCGCTGACCTCGTTTTCGAACAATACCGCTCTATCTTTCATCACGACGAGGAAAACGAAGATCAACCGCCTAAAACTTTTTTCGAGCATTACGACACTCGATCAGACAACGAAGGTGAAGAAGCAGCTGCAAACGAGACTGATAGCATACATCCAGGTCAGTTAACAACGGCATTAATGTTTATGCCATACCTGCCTGAAAGAGTCAAAGAGATGGAGGTTGTCTCTATCAACGCAGCTAAGTTGTACAATCCATTCCATACCACCCCCAGCTCACGTCAAAATGGATTGGGCCCTTTGGAGGCCTACGTTGACTCTGCGGAGGCCTTAATACAGAATAGCAATAGCAATAACATGAGGCTCTATCAGGTGACTTTTATCGTGAATATTAATTCAAAAGAATATAAGAATGGAACCTTCCTTGGGTATTATGACATAGAAGTTTATGGTGTAAAGCAGGTGAATAGCACGTCGCTGCTGACGAAGGAGCTGTCGAAATACCAATCTATGTTGGATTCGGCTAGAGTGGCGATAAAAAGAACGAAATTTGGAAGTGGGGCTTTAAAACGATTTACAGATCAGAGCACGCTTTTTTTCGGTTTAAATCGAAGGATGGGTAAAACCTCAACAATGAGGACGATTCAATCAAAGCAATTTCTGACCGAAGGAGGAAAGAGTATTGGCGAGAACTCGAATCGCTCAGGCCAGGGTGGCTTGACCCTATTCCAAGGTATCCTCGAGAAAAGGTTGTTATCGCTACACCACAATATTACTCCCTCTACTCCTCAAGGGAACTCAGAACAATCACCTGAACCTGAAGTGCCAATCGTTCAAATTGTGAACACTAACCCGACGAAAAAAGTCCAGATTGACACTGAGAATAATGAATCCTTCCTCGTCGAGAAGATATCACCAGAAGATGACGTTAGCTCAGGCAGCGATAATGTACTGAGCGCTCGGTTTCATTCGCTTGGAAAGGGTACAACGATGACGGCGAGTATGGGAGTGAGTAAATACAGTCTCGCTGCGCACTCAGGAGAGACCGGCTGGATGGCTGAGCCTGGCTCGAGGAAGGGAATCCGAAGAAGTGACTCTGAGGGAGGGAGACTTGATAGTCCTTCCAGAGTATCCGATGAGACGCTGAGGACGGAAAGATCCCAAGGATCGAAATTTGATTGGGGAGGTGTATTAAGGAACACGGCGGCCAAGGCTCAAGAAGGTGATGTGAAGAAAGTAAAGATTGCCAACGAAGATTATAGCAGCCCAATCTCTCGGAAACGTGGTGGAAACCAATTTCAAAGGCAAGATTCAAACACAGGAAACATAAATGATAAATTCAAATGGAATGATGAAGGTAGGAAAAGCCTCCACTCTGGGAGGCGATATTTACAAGTTGAAGATAGTCCTCCAAACCTCCAGAAAAATAACGCAATTCAGATTCCGAATTCCTCGACTCAATTAGACGTTCCTGAATTCCAAAAAGGTCTCGAAAGCCCAAGTCGTAGACCGGATTCTGGGTCGCTGAAGAAAGGTGAGCGCAATAGTTCGAGCAATGTTGTTGCGGATAAGAAATCTAATGATAATAGCTCATTGGAGGATGTGCTAAAGGGAGATTCTGAAGAGGAGGAAGCGCAGAAATTTCACAGAAAGGTCAACGCAAAAGAGTCACAAAGAACGTCTTACATGAGCAAAGGCTCCCAGCAAGCAGCGTTCTACCACACGCTTATCTTCGATAACTCTATGCCCAGTTACTTGAAAAAATTCAACCTGTTTGGTCTGTCAGCCTTTTGCGTGATTGCTATAATGATGACGATATTGTTCGCGCTCTTGGTGCAGCTGTTCACTCAATACAAGGAATATATCAAAGTCGCTGATTATACTTGCCAGATGACCAGCGCCTATTCCTACTATATGCGAGAGGCAGAGAAATGGATCAACATCAACAGAGGCTACCTTGACGTTGATATCAATGAGGCTACAAACTTCACACAAAGTTTTCTCGAGTTCCAATACTATCTCTACAAAGACAAGTACATGACTACCGCTATGATAACCAACCTAGAAGCAGTCTCGACGGTTCGCTACGGCGATTGGAGCTTTACTCTGTACGAGCCGCTTCCTGATGGCACATTCGGCTCTCTCGAAATACCCTATACAGGCGCTTGCGTTCGATTTCTCGCCTGGTTGGAAAAATTCAAGTTTATTGACTTCACTACGATTACAAACATAACTGATTTCGTGATCTACTACAGAGAGAACTACCACAATTATTTCTACGCTCTCACCGAGGTTACAGCTATTCTGTTCCAGAACATCTACGGTGGGAATCGTACTGTTGATGTGCAGGAGTTTTCTCGTGTTTCGCTCGGAGTGAGCGTTAGTATTATGGCGCTGTTCTTTTTGGCAGTATATCCCTTGTATCGCAAAAACGAATCAATCCAAATCAGACTGCTCTCGACGTTTGGGACATTCACGACGAGCGACATTGAGAGGAGAATTGTTAGATTTAAGGCACTGCATTCGATGATCCAAGAAGACAAAGATGTAAATAATTCCCATTCAGTGGGTTCCGCGAGGAGCCATAAGATCTCGAAAAGCGGGGGATCTCAGGTCAAAAAGAGCGGTAATTTGCATTCAGCGACGCGAGCGATGTCGGGATGGAGGAAGAGGCGGGCTAATGCCTTTGTGTTCGTGATGGCGTTGTTAGTGCTCTATGGGTGCCTTTCGATATATTTCATATTTGACTCACAGAGAATTGTAACCCAGAACATCGCGTATCTGCCTCTGGCGCAAGGATTGGATATCTCAACTGACTCGTATTCATTCGTGCCTGTGATGATGGGCTGTACGTACAGGAAGTTGAATCTCTACGAGCATGCTGACAATAAAACCTACATCGATGAAGTGAATAGCGATCTGGCGCATCCGATAATGAGAGTATACAATAGAACGAAGGATATGTCGTGGTTGTTCCAAAACCTTGACGCTTATGTTGATAGCATCATTGGAACGCCTGAGTATGAGGCTGTTCTCTACCAAATGAGAGATGGAAACGTCTGCGAGAATTCTGCGCTCTATAAAAATGATGTATCTCCAAGTGAAATTGAGGAGTGTAAGCTCTTGGCCAATTCGATCGGAAGCAGAGGTCTCGGAGTGATTTTTACGAGCATTTATGAGAAGATGGACACTTATATTACAATGATAGAACAAGCTGACTATCATGTCAATGCCACGTTAGAGATTCTAGCGAGTAAGGAGTTTAAAGACTACGATAGATTGGCAAAATATGTTGATAGAGCGTTCCTATACTGGGTTGTTGGTGAATATGATAATTTGGTCGCAGCGCTCAACTTGCAGCTATCAGGCGCAATAGAGTCCTACATTCTGGGAATTGCGATGCTGCTGTTTGTGTACTTTGCGATTTGGAGAACATTTGCCATGCGAATGAAGCAGCAATTCATACTGACCAAAATGCTATATTCTTTGATCCCGATAGACCTGTTGTTATCGAATAATTATGTGAAAAAGATCCTCAAAGATCGAGCCAGAATAACCGTATAAGAAATTTTGTAGAAAAGATCTGTTTTTGTACGCTGTGCCTTTTTGTTATCATCATCATCCTTTCATATTTTCACAGTTAAGAACACTAATAATTCTTATGAGGGGTTGCTTCAATATGTCAGCCTTCATATTCGATATATGAAATCAATATATAAATGATGAAAGTTTTTCCTATCTTAATAACCATCTTTCCAGCAAAAAGAGAGTAATGAAATTATTCTAAAATAAGTGATCATGAAACAGAGGCAAAGGCTTTGTATGCCATTTTTGATTGTGAGGCAATTATAAGCTGTTGAAGAAGAAATATCATAACTTTACTCGGTAAATCAGAGTTCTAACGTTAAAGACCGGATCAACACCTCAAAACGCAGAATGTTGCGTACCCTCGAAGGAATCAAACCAGTTCAATAAACGAATGAAAAATGGGTTGCATGCTTCAGTGCTTGGTTGTGATAAAACATTTGAAAATTTCAAAGAACTAAAACAAAAGAGATTCAAATTTGGTGTGTCTGAGCGGCAGCAACACACTCCTACATTCTCTGATGAAGAGTCTCAAGGATTTTATTTAATGAATTTGCTGATTAATGGACTCCGAGCTCGCGCTTTTCAGTTCTTCCTTCTTTCTACTTTTTTCCTAAAATACTGTTGCTTAACGCTTGCTTGGTGATAGCACAGCTTATCTGACCTTCAACCCCAGCAAATCTGTGGAATACCACTCTTTCCATGCATCTAAATTGGATTCACACAAATTTTCTCAATATCTATATTTCTCAATTCAATGTTCGAGTAGTTTTGCCTCTTTGGTTACGAAAGGACTTATTCTTTGAACCATCTCGCCGCTATCTGAAGCAGCTACTCTCTCAATGCAAGATAAAGTGAATGCTACTTTTGAATTTGATAATCTCCTCCAAAATGTTGAAATTTCATTAATTGTTCCGGATAACTAACGATTAAAGTCTATTCATTTCAGCTGGTTTTCTCTTCAACATGCTCCCATGCTCACACACATCATGTATCTATTCGCTTCGAAATTGTTCTATCACAAATCGGATTTTAATTCATTATAGAATAAATGAATATGTTCTTTTTTATGACCTTCACTAAGCTGCGTCAGAAATTATTCGAAGACGTATCATAAGTTACGTCAGCACTGATTTAATAAAAGGAACACGACTCCAGTCTTCTTTGCTTGACCTAAAATGGTGAACCTGACATGAGACTGAGTTGTGAGAATTTGTGTAGTCCAGTTACCATTGAGAACATCGTTCTTCAAATAATAAAACTACAAATGAACTTGCAGTGGAACAGCTCTGATTAAGATTGAGTCGACATTTCAACTGCATCGGAACAGCATTTTATGGCTTTCACTAAATTTCATTTAAATAAAGCGCCAATACTCTGCTCTATCTCTGCAATTCAGACCAAATAAACAAAAAATGACTGTTTTCATTTTATCAAAAAATCTTATGTGCGAAAAAATTACCACTCTCTGGACTATATGAGAGATTCCCTTGTTTTCAATAGTATTTATTTCATAGCTTTGATAGGTTTCTCATTATGAAAAATTTGGGGAGTTATGCATATCTTTTCTTCACTTTTCTAAGCAAAATTAAAATATATAGAACTATTCACTTCAATATTTTCAGGCGTTTTGTCTCTTTAATTTAACCATCGAAAAGCTATTTAAGCAAAATTCATGCAATCGCACTGAAATCAGGTATTTACCCTATTTAAAAATTGAATCTAAAGCTCTTAATTAATTTGTTCGGCAATGAATACTTAAGTATTCTGTTATTTTTTTCCTAAAGTAATACGTTTTCTATTGGTTAAATGATCATAATTCGAGAATCCCAGTGGAAAAATCGATAAAAAAACAATTGTTTTATAAAATTCACTCAAAGATCCAACAGAACAGTTCTATTCGAATACTAAGAACAACCTGCTCTGGCATCTAAAACAATTATTTAAACAATTTGAAGAAGAATGTTCACAGAGACTCTCAAAGTCCAATTTCAGATCCAGCATCACTGCGACTTTGGCCAAGCGTTATACGTTATTGGTAGTCTGCCTCAGCTCGGCAAGTGGAGGGTAAAATCAGCTTTTCGGCTGACTTGGAGCGAAGTAATCTTTTTACTTTCTAAACTCTGAGGAGCTCATCATCTTTCCAGGGCCATAATTGGAGTGGGACAATCGAGTTCGGACCTCAAGAAGGAGGCATTACCTTCAATTACAAGTACATAGTTGCGCAATACGAACGGCCAGAATCTGGCTATGTGCTCTGGGAACAAGGGCTAAATCGATGTTTTCGAACGGAAGGAAGCAAGAAGCTATTCACTACAAGTAATAGCAGATCTTTTCTATTGAGAATAAAGGGTTCATTTTTTTTTTTAGAGGACCGTTGGAGCCATCAATTAATCAAAATAAACGTTCCGAACTTTTTCGAGGAAGAGGATTTGGAAACTAAAGCGCTTGGGATAGCCGGAAAGCTTGTTCGGCACAGGATTTTCTCGAAAATGCAAATGTTTGAGGAGGTCAAACCTGTACCTGGCCGCTTGTCTTGGGAGTATTTTGAATGGATCCCATTGACTGTAGAAGAGATCTCGTTCTCGATTTACTTCATCGATTTGACTCGAAATTCGGTGGTGAAAAATAGACGCGTTGATCGCCATTATCTACTGAATCCGGATAATATGGTCAAAAATTTGTTTAAAACGATAAAAATTCAAAGCAATGTGATCGAGGTCCAAGAGGAGCTCCGGTTCAAGGATTTTATGTATTCACGTATCAGCGACAATATCATTCTTGGTAAATTTCTCGTGAAGTCTATTAAATTTTAACCAAAATAAAAAAAAGGAACGTGCATTAATGAAAGCAAGGAGATGACTCTTCTTGAGGCGGAGGGCGTCGGTGCGATTCTCAGTCTGGAGACTCCAAACGACAGAGCCAGAGTTCATCGAGAGGAGGAGTTGCTGATGATGAGGAAACTGTTTGGAGACAAAAAAGGATCGAAAACTGAGAAAAATATCCCTGATTTCACTTACCCCATTCATGACTCTCCCTATGATGTTATGGATAAAGCTGTTAAAGCTGCTCAATTTCTCAAGCAACTGGTGGAGACTCAAAAGGTAGATAGCTATTAGCTGAATCCAACGTTAATGATGAATTTTTGTAATTAGAGAGTCTATGTCCATTGTACTTTTGGAGTAGCACGCAGCGTTCACGTTGTCATAGCTTATCTTTGTCTCTTTGAAGGCATGGAGCTTGCTGACGCAATGGATAAAGTGAGGGAGGCCAGACTTCAAGCAAGACCTAACGAAAGTAAATTCACTTGTTTAAGGGGTTTGAATTCTAACTAAATCTGATTAGATATTTGCTTTGAGATGTTTAAAACGAATCATGTTTCAAAAATTAGCAGGGAATTCATGAAGAGGATATTTTTCAAAAAGCACTTGATGAAGGCGTAGTCAACCGGAGAGATCTCACTATCTTAGAAGTATATTATTGGAGACGGTGTTGGCTAGGCTGTACTTATACTTATTTTTGATTATCACTTGTTTGCAAATTGATATAGTTACTCCATAATTTTCTTATAAAATGAACTTTTCTACAAAGTCATTAGCATTTATTTTTTTTTTCACAAAATGCGCAGATTCTTTGTAGCAAGTACTAATTCATGATAATTTATTGCAGATTCGAGTTTGCGGGATATCCAGATTGTTTTATGCTTTCTTTATAAGCTGTTATGTTTTTAAACTATTTCATTATGAATTTCTATGTTTTCTGTGAGAATTTGCTTTAAGTTGAGTATTATTGTAGCTTTCTTCCTACTGGCTATTCTCTGTGTCCCTAGTCAAGCCGAAGTGGCTATGTTCCCGAATGGGTTCCATTGAATATATCAGAGCAAATCGTGATGGATTTCCTCTCTGAGTGTATAGTTCATAATTATTCTTTGAAAGCATTGCTCAAATAGAATACTTTCGAAAAATTTCGAAAAGAAAAATACCCGGATCTTAATTGTTTTGGATCATGAGAAAAGTTAAATGAGAGTTCTTAAAATCTGGAAGGAATAGCTAAAATTCTAGAAAGTAATTGAATATTGTTCATTCCGCGAAGGTTCTAAAACTGTCAGGAACTTTATACCAAAGTCCAGTCCCAGAACATATAGTTATAAGACCGGCATAATTTCCTGAAAAGTATATGATGTGAGCATAGCGTGGGAACCCATCGCATGTAGTCAAGTATAATGATATTGGAATTTTGTGAATTTAGAGTATGTTAAACAGTGAAAAAGACTTTACAGATGTTTGATTGAATGATATGAGCAAAGGCTATTTATTTTTCACTGCCTTTGGTTAGCTCCCTCAATTGTTATGGTAAATTGTTAGAGGTAGTTTCTCAATACAGGTTACAAAAGTTTTACAATGCATTTCCTAGCATGGCAATTAAGAATCTAATAATAATTTGGGAAAAGCAGAGACACTGTTGTTATAGTTTCTTTTGCTCAAAGATTTCCGATTTATTATTCCTGACTCTGCCAGATAGGAGTTATCATTCTACAGCAAATTAGACTCCATATATCTTCTCAAAGAGTGCTGCGCCTTCTCTTATACGCATTATTTAGAAAGTTGCAACTATTGCAGTTCTCTTCTTTTGAACAAGATGCTATAAAATATAACGAAAAAGAGGAAAACCTCAAAATTGTTCTAAAGGTGTTCTCAAATGGTATCTCCGAAATACGATAGCGATTTTTTTTTTTCACTCAAAGACTGAAAGTAATCCACTTGCAAGTAAATACACAATTTCTTAGGGCATTAACACCGATTTTATTTCTGTAATAAAACTTAGTATACCTCTTGAAGAAAATATGAATCATCCAGAAAGACGTTCAGAAATCAGGAATCTTGACTTGGATCAGTTATCTCCTGACAAATTATTTGAAGTAACAATCCTTGCTCTTGCTGCCACTTATCACTCGAGCAGTTAGCTTGTTACGTTTTGAACAAACCTCATCATATTCGCAAAGAGAAAGATATTCAAGTCTTGGAAAAATGTACTTCCAACGTCAAATTCTTTCAAGATCTCGTCAACGAAAACGGTCCAGAGCTCCATAAACAATGCTGCCAACATCTTGATTATCAGTTTCGACAGGCTGGTGAAGTAGTGTTTAACCTCGGTAACAAATTGCATCAAATCTCGGCTTCTAATACCCTTTAGGCGAAATTGGAAAGACTTTTTACATCACATTAAAGGGGTCAGTCGGAGTTTGGATCAATCTGCCGAAACCACCAGCCGAACCTGGTGATCCCCCTGAAATGGTACTCACAGAGGTGAGAGTTTTGCCTTCAGGCACGGCATTCGGTGAGTTGGCACTTATGAGCAATAAACCCAGAGCAGCTACAATCACTGCAAAAGAAGACACTCACTTTGCCTGCCTAGACAAAGCGCCTTTCGATAAAATCCTTAGTAAAAAGAGAATAATTGCATTGTGTGGTTAAACCGAACATTGTAGAGGAAACCCAAGAAAAGAAACTGATGGCGCAGCTTCAATTCTTTGCAAAGATGAAAGTTTTTAAAGGTTGGAACCATAGTCTCTTGCAAAAAATGTTTCTTCAGTGCTTTCTCGTTACGTTTTCAAGAAATCAGATCATCTACCAGGAAGGTGAAGCTTCGAACAACGTATATTTTGTTAAATCAGGAGAAATACGAGTAATACAACCACCAAAACAATCCCATTCACGCAGTTTTATTTCAGCTTTCCAAGACTATTGACTTAGCCGTTGATCCTTCACAAGCAAATTTTTATCGCTTCAGCAAATTATACAAATTCAATAACGTAGTGAATTCACGGACGGTGGACGTATGCTTACTTTTGCTGCTAATCGTTTAGTAATGCTACAATAGTTTGCAATTATTTCTGCCAACGAACTCTTCGGCGAAGAAGAAGTTATCAAAGAAATAAACCGGCAAATGACTGCTACGGTTTACTCTGAGAAAGCTGAGCTCTATATGCTCTCTAAAAAGGTCAGAAGCACACGCTGTTGATGTTTGCTTATGATGTTTTATTGTATAGGATTTTTTTCGAAGGGTATATAGCGAGGAATCAGCGAAGCTTTTCCTGCAAAACCATTGGGAATGGAAAGAGAAATTATACGCCAAAAGGACCAAAGAAATCCTAGCGACCACCGAGAATAACAAAGAGTTACTTCTGCAAGTCAGCAGTGCGGAGATCTATCGACCCATTGACTACATAAATCCGGAGGCAATAAGCAAAGAGCCAGAACGAGTGATGGTGAGTCCAAAGAAAACTCCGAAAAAGAAACGTGTTGATCGCATTGTTGCTGCAAGTCCCGAGCAGAATAACGGAAAAGGAGTGCCGTCCGTGTTTAAAAATTTTGGTGGAGTTCCGAAAACTACAGACGAACTCATCCAGGATTTACAGCCTAAAATGTCCGCGCCTATTATTACTTTTCCGACACAAGTCTATGAAGAAGTAGAGCAAACAGAGGAATATAAGGCCCTCATTGTGAAAACGCATCGGCCGAGGAATTATAAAGAGTTTACTCCTGAGCCTAATGGAAGAAATCGCCTTGTGAATTTTGGAAGACCTCGTTCTCTCGAGAAACCGAATCCTCTCACGCAAGCTCTGAAAGACCAAAAAACCAGAGAGCAATTATTAACGCAGAAAAAACTCGCTAAAAGGGCAAGTCTTACAGCCATGAGATTCAATACGATGGAGAATGTCGATAGGGTGGATGAATCTGGCGGTGAGCAACGCGCAAAGCGAGGGAATAGCATCAGCGGCGCGCAAACGCATAGAGAATCGCAGATAAAAAGGCAGATTAAGATTCAAGGGAGTCTTGAGCCGGTTGAAAGGGACCCTGTACGCACTATTACACACATGCCGATAATTTCTGCGGATAGAGCGGCTAGAAGGGAAGAATCACCGCAAGAAATGAGGCAAACCTCTGGTTTTACGGTCATTGAGGGTATTGAAAACCAGAGAAAAGAGAAAATGAAAGTCCAGATAGTGAAAAATTTAAGAAGAATGCTCATAAATGATAAAGTTCAAGCGAAAGCTGTCAATGAGTTCATTGAATATTCTCGCAGGAAATCGCAAAGCATGCGATCGACGGACCATACTACAGCCAGAGACAGTAATAGCATTGACAAACGTGAACAGACAGATCCTTCGGCAAAGGATTCGTACGCTATACAGCATCGGCTTATTGGTTTTATCATGAACCGCATGGACCCGCGAGAATCGAAATCACAGTATTATCGACATGATAGAAAGTCGATTGGAGAAAAAAGTGCGGTAGAGTATCAGAGAACACATTCTTCTCATAATGTTCGAAGCCAACCGCTGATAACTCAAAAAACCCAGAGCAATTTTTATAGAGTCAGCACGGAGGGGGATGCTTCTGAGCCATCAGAACAGTTTCAACGCTTTCACACCGAAGAACAAGATAGGACGGAGAAAACAAGGACAAAACCTGCTTTCTATAACCCTCCGTCTGGAATGAACTCTACAATGCAGTACTTTGGAACGGTCAGTAGTTTGAAACAGAAGCATCAACTGCCATTCCAAAAGATACACGCATTCAAAACGGACCTCGCTCAAGTGAAGTCTTTTTTAGACACTAAGCGACTCGGGACAGAATGAGATTTTATTTTGTAAAGCAAAGCCACCATTATTCCATTTTTCTTACACAAATAATGTATTAAATTAACATTTTTCTGTATTATTTTCTGGGCACAACTGTTTTCGTTTAATCGAACCTTATGACTAATTTTAGTTGTAAGAACCAGAAGGTCGGTTTCAATCTTATATTGTTGTGAAAAACATTTATGGAATATCCTTATCTGATTTGAGTTTTCTATTAATAAAATTTGCCAATTCTTAATAATTTTGGCCAACAGAATGATGGGCCTTTGCTCCACAAAAGTATAAGTATAGGTACAACACGTAAGGTAGATACATCAACCATCAATTATCACCAGCATTAAAGTTCGTACCAATATTAATTACTTTGGATAATCATTTACAAACAACAATAGAGCCATAGAAAAAAACCCTCTCAATTAAACATCAAATATGTCATCTTCGGTCCTCTTTTTCTTCTTCAAAAAACTGTAATCGTAAGGAACTTGTCCCGGGAACCCATATGGACTATTTTGGTACGTTTGTTGATATATTTTACTCGAGTGACTTGGCTTCTTCTCATTCTTTTGACTTGGAACCTCACGTTGAGATGGCTGCTCTTCAGTGGTCTCTTTTCTAGGCTGTTTCTCTGCTTGTCTTCCGAATTCAGGGAATAAACCGCTCAACCTTTCAAACATATTAAATAGGTGCCCTTCCAGCGTGCCATCCATACCATCCATGGATTTGTAGTCCTGATTACGCTTGAACAGGTCTATTTTAATATTTCATGCACTTTTAAAAAGAATAGATTTACCGTCCAAGTTGGCGCTCTTTGCCATTGACTGATGAACGTGATTTGCATATTGGTCCGCAGGAATCCTTTCTTCCTTTTCCTCAGAGGTGTTTACAGGCTAAAAGTAGAGTGGATTATTACTCAGAGTTCAAAATACTACCTTCCCATCTTTGTAAGTTTTTTTCTGAGTTACCGTTTTGCAGATCATGTAGTTATAATCTTGGGGATCAGGTCTGCAGGAGCGTGAAACTGAAGTGCTTGACGTCTGTGAGAATACTGTAGAGAAAAGTACATAAATGATGTTGAGTGATTTTATTACGCTTGCTTTTTTCAGATGCGTTCTTCTTATCATCGTTGTCTCCAGGGTTAGAAAACCAGCCCATTTTAATTCAATTGTGTTTCGATCTTAATAAGTTAATTGTAATACGTCTGAATGAGTTAAATATTGAGATAATTCAAGTTAGCGCACTCTTTTTGGAGGAACCATGAAATTAGTTCTAAGATGATTTGATCTAGAAACTCGAAATGTAGACCGTTCTTTAGAGCTCCTTTCATGAAACTAAACACTAATTTAGAGGTAATTGTCCGTTGATGACTTAGTAAATATCCTGAATGATAGGTTCGAAGAGCAGACTGGCCTCGCACCCATGGTATGGCTTTGGGGTCTGATGCATACATGGAGAGTTTGCAGATATATTGCAAAAACATTGTTTCAAGAAATTTGTCGAATAGTAAACCAAAAAAAAAAAATTGTTTTCAGCTCTTGCTCGATACTATACACTTCTAGTTTTCCGAAAATCAAACGTGCACTTTCTGAGTCCATATTTTTCATTCTAAAGATCAGTAATATTTATACTGAGAAAGATGTTAAATTTCTTTCCATAATCCTTCAAAATCACAAGTTACAATAATCCGATCAGACAGTTTTCTGCGATAATAATATCAAGATTTTGTTAAATGCTCCTCAGCAAAAATATCAGTTCCTACGAAACTCCAATTACTCCGAAACTCAAGCTCGAATACGCTGACCTCAAGATCATCTCTGAAGAAGCGAGCTACATCACTCTCCAAGCAAAACATCGGAATACTGAACAGCTGCATACAATCCGCGTTCTGAATCCAAACTCTGCCTTTGTGAAAGAAGACTACCACGTGGCCGCAACCCTCTTCATTCAAGAGTTGCTTCGGCTTTGCATCAGCTCTCCGCAGGACGTACTAATCGAAACCTTTGAAATTTACGATAAAAAGATCTCCTATGCTACTCTTCCGTACTCTCAGCTCAAAAAACACGTCGCTGATAATGAGCTGAACCACGCAGAGATCAACATCGACAAGCTACTCAAGAATGTCGTATCTGACCTCGAGTTTCTCGTCAATAACCTCAGGTTTAAAAATTGTAGCAGCATCGTTAGCCTTGAAAATATCTACCAATTAGAAAAGAGTGGTAACTACTTTCTCGGGAATTGGGCACAGACAATCTTGTCCGATAATTCGCAGCAAGTTGCCTCAACCGATCCGAATGCTGGGTACCAAAATCGACCGCCAGTCAACATGTTCGAGGAAATCTATAGTTTGGGATTGGTGGTATTGGAGTTGAATGGACTGAAAAAAGAAGAGGCTGAGACCTTGAGGGCTATGAGAGACTCAAATCCTCTCTATGAGATCACTTTAATCAGTTTGATTAAAGATAGATTGCACCTCTCAGAGAACTTGAGGGATCTTCTGATACGAATGTTGAGCAAAACTGCGAGCCAGAGACCGAAGATTGATGAGTTTAAGCTAAGGAGATCGATTTCTAACATCGAAGAGGAAGAAGAGAAATCAATGTCGATTTCAGGTTCGAAGGGTGATTTTAGATTGGATCCTAGTAAATTATTCAAAAATTGAACTTCCGTTTCAATCTATATTGGTTAGATTGTCCTCTTCCCAGATTACTCATGTGGTGCTCACGAATGTCGAACAAAATAACTATCTATGAGCCTGAAACTAAGGAGATATATGCAACCTTTGATGGTGTGAAACTGCTTGGAAGAAAAGAGGATGGTAAATCTGGGTCTTTTTCGCTTAATGATATTTATGTTTGAATAGATTATTCCTGGACACATATAAAGGAGATCCCGAACTCGAATCTCATCGTGTCGTTGCATCATTCGAGAGAAAAATGTGCGAATTTCGAAGCCTTTGACATATCGCAAAGAGATGTGAAGAAAATATATGCATTCAAAGAAGTGGAAGGAGGTAATGAAATTAGACTAACGAGATCATCTTATTAGATATCATCGATTTAGTTGTAGGAGTCGGTGATTTTGCTTATAATAGGAACCGAAAGCTCATGGCGCTTATACCTCAGCTCGGGAAAGCGGCATATCATCTGTTCAATGTAGATCCCCTTAGTGCTACTCCCATTAGCCTGATTCGTAAAGCGAAATGGAATTCGCATCATACTAATGAAGGCAATCGCTTATATTTCGATATCTCTATTAACAATATTCGTTGTAGGATATCTGTCGAGCTTTGATTTCGACGTGGAAGGAAAGCGCATTGTCACCTTTGATACCCGAGGGAATCTCCTGCTTTCTGATGTAGATAATGACAAGTGTCTTTTCCATAAAAAAATATCAGGCAAAGAAGGTAAAAAAACCTTTGTTAGTTGTACGTAGACAATGTTCTCTTTCTCTAGACAAACTTTCTTTGTGTCGCTGGAATCCGATAATTGGGGATCGAATGGTTTTTGTAAAACACGATTGGACCAAGTTGGATCTGTTGGACACAGAGAAAAAAGTGCTGATTACAAAAGAACCAATCCAATTACAGCGAGAAGGCAATTCTTAGCACATACAACGAATAGTTACAATTAAATTTTCTCTTTAGATACTTCGTGGATCGATGTCAGGTTGGATGGAAATCTCCTGGCAAGCACCGGCCAAGAGTTTAGTGTTAAGATCTTTGACAAGCGGCAGCTGCAGGTTGTCAAGACGTTCACTGACATCCATCACACAAGTAAGAACTGTTCCTTTAAAGCACATTTGTTGATTCATTGTTGAACAATTAGACTATGTGAATTGTGTTCGATGGAGCTCAAATGGATACGTCTTAACGACAGCTTCTCGAGATAACACTGTGGATCTCATCGATTTTGGAACGGGAAAGGTGATCTACACAGGAACTACCGTTGATGACAGTATTCAAACATGGATTTACAAGTGTTTTAAACTATTTTCTGTGGTAGAGTGGGCAATGTCAGCATGCTTTAGTTCTTTCTAAGGAACCTGATGCAATGAAAAGGCAAAGCCTAAGAGCTGAAGTAATTAATCCCTTAATGAGTGAAGATACTAGAATAACTGAGAAAAATATATCCTCTTAAATGTTAATTGTGGTATGGCTATGCGGAGTTAAATGAATTATAGGAAAAAACTTAATCAATGATTGAAAGATGAATGAAAATCATCATCGAATTTGGTTATTTTGCCATTAATAGAAGATTTGAAAATACACTCAAAAATAATGTCGTAAATGCAATTAAATCGAGGTAATACAGGTATGACCGACCTACAGGTTTTTTTTTGAGAAATAGAACTACCAAAGTGATACAAAAAAGCAGCAGGAATAGGATAATACAAAATTAGTTGAGATCTGATTAAGGAAGTTTTTGTAATAAATAGAGAGAGAATCGTATGCCAAGAGAACACAACTTTCTCTCTCCAATCATCTAAGTAATCGAACCCATTTGGAGAAATGACTGAGCAATTCGTTAGAATGAAAAAATAAAAAAAAGAATACAGAGGAATGAGTATATGTAATATTCCTTCAGTCGATCAGAAACAATTTTACCACAGATTCAATCTTGATATCTTCTTTTATGCACAATAATACTTCTTTATAGGCTTATGCATCTCTAAACAACAAATTTAAACAAAAAAAAAAAGAGAATCTAGATTCTCTTTCACATTGCAAATATTTGAATCCTTGATTTTTTACTCATATCGTTTTCAAGAGCAATTATCATTTCCACTAAGACACAGACAATCAAATTCGGCACTTCATCAAGCTTTACGGATTCTGAATAAGCACAATTTTCTCTCGAACACTCACAATAGGTTTTCTGAGCCCCCATTTTCCCGAAAATGTCAGAATTGAATAGACTCCACGTTGCCGAATAAACTTTCGAAATCAATTTACAACTAGCTCAATCTAGCGAACTTCTCGAAATACGTGCAGGACTCGATTGTAAACACGTTCATTTAATTTTTTTATCTAATCAGAATCTGGCTCGTGAGTTGAGCTGACTTTTAATACGGAATGAGTGCTCAATTTTATAATTCCAATAATTCCGAAAAACTTTACATGAGAACCTTCCTTATCGCTCTCGCTCTTACCCTCGCTGTTGCCAGCGCCAGTAACAAACCTTTCCTAATTGCAGCAAACTGAATCGTTTAACTTTTCATAGGAGTCCCAGTCGGTGGCATCGTCGATGTCGACCCAACTGCCATTGATTCTGACACCGCTCAAGTCCTCTTGAAAACCGTCGAATTCATGAACGTTCAACACCCAACCCTCTCTGTCACCTTGGACGCCGTTCCACAAATGCTCAAGAGAACTTCCCAAGTCGTTAATGGAATCAAGAAATCCTTCACCTTCAAGCACGCTACCAACCTCTACTATGTTGAAGTCTGGGATGCTCCATGGATGGGTGCTCACAACAAGATCATGAAGTCTTGCATCCTCGCTGACACAACCTGCGCCACTGGTGATGAATGCCTTGCTTTGGCTCAATCCAAGGGTACTTGCAACACTTATTAAATATGAAAGTCGTACGTACCGACTCATAGAGTCAAATTAAGTTCTGGCCCTGTGGTTTCTACATATTTTACGCATTTACATATGAAAAAGCCCGTTAATATGTGACCTATGAGTCCACAAAGATAAGCTTAACTAAACAAAAATGAATATAAGAAACTCACTTATACTTCCATTCTGACTCAAATAGCTCTCGAGGTTAAGCCAATTAGGGCTAGTTTAGTACGGTGCAACAGAATATTAGCATATTTTAATGATTTTACGAAGAAAGGCGCGCAAAAGTTTTTTTTTTTCCCTCGAAATGGACTTATATATGTACTTGTGAATTTCCAGAAGAATATCGTCTGTGAAATGGAAGAAAACTCCTCAGAAAATGGATTTTTTCAAGGTTTAACATCATTAGTGTGGAATGGAAAGCCTTATTTGGAATCACTATCAAAAATTTACTTCTTATTTGAGACAGTTCTATGAGGGTTCTACTAGACGGACTCACTTTTCGATTTAGTTGTACGAGCTTTAAAAAACTATGAAATTTATCCAATTTTTTTTCCTCCAACTCTCTCTTTCAGATATCAAGAACTAAATGATTTAAAGCATCCAAAATCAATTTTTCCAATATAATTTACAAAGACTATTTAAGAACACCAAAAAAAACCAGCTGAAAGCCACTCCCACATCAAATAGAGAATCCAATTCTTTGTTTTGCCAATCTAATAGCTAAATTCACTTTGAAAAAGCATAAAAGTTCAGAGAATTATTCGTGAACAAAAGAAATTTACAGATTTTTCCATTTAGTAGTTCCATAAATAATAAATGCAAACACCTTCCAAGCTTCCTAATTCTATTGCTAATCAAACTCATTTTTGTTCATTAAATGTTTATACATATCATCACATCAAATAATCTATTTCTCGGCATTAAAACTGTCATGAAAATTTCTTCACAAATTTACAATCACAAAAAAATAAATATACATAGACCTGTAAACACCTAATACCTCTCCAATATCCGCGACAGCTTCTCGAAATTAATTGGTTTCGTGATCACTTCCATTATCATCAGCTCCCTTTGCGTTTCTGCATCTGGAAGACCCATTGCATCCGCAGTAATAAGATACATCGCAGGACAAACACTTCCCGTTGTTTCTGCTTGTTTCCTTATCCTTTTCACTAGCTCCGTCCCGTTCATTTTAGGCATAGAGTTATCAGTTAGCACCAAACCAATTTCTTTTTGCTCTTTGACAAAGAGATCCAACGCCTCTTCTCCATCGTTGGCAATCAAACACTCTCTTCCTAATTTGACGAGGAAACTCGACATGAATTCAATGTTAAAGAAATCATCATCGACAATGAGCACTTTTTTCTTTCGGAACACTGGCATCGGATCTGCTGTCTGGGAATATATATAGGCGTTCGTGCTTGTCCGCTGACCCCCACGTATAAAAGCTTTTCTTGGATAGTTTTGGCTTCCTTGCATCTGATCACCTGGGATCATCAGCGGAATCTGCACGTCGAACACGGACCCGACATCAGGAATCGCTTTGACCTTTATCGATCCTCTCATCTTCGATATCAGCTCGTACGAGACCCAGAGTCCAAGGTTCGATTCGATTCTCCTGTTCTTTTCTTTTTGGGAACTGATCTTCGGATACCCCTCTAGCAAATTTTCGACGTCCTCTGCGTCCATGCCGCTTCCTGTGTCAAATATGAGGAATTTCAGCATGCCACTGGTCGCCCGAGCGGGGTTTCTTTCAAAGGTCTCGCCAGAATCCCATGTAGTTTTCGAGAGATCCAAGAAATAGTAGTCATGCACGGAAGTTGGAGCTTTCTCAGTTCGAATCTGAATCACCGTGCAATTCGACGTTTCTTGGATGCGTTCTGCCAGGAAATTTGAGCTGGGAGCAGCCGCGAGGACTCCTACCCCTCCTTCCTGAATCATGTTGCGATTTCGTGAGGTTACCGGCTCGTCAGCCTCGTATTTCGCTGATTGAGCCCGTTTATTCGAGAGGTGATCAATCCATTCTATTACGAAATAAATTTGCCCTTTTTGAGTGTATTTGATAGCATTTATGGCCAGATTCAGAAAAACCTGCTTCAATCGCCGACTGTCAAACTGCAGCATCTGAGGAACGCGCTTGGAGATTTTAAGAAAACCATTTAGATTTTTATTTCGGATGAGCTCTCGGATGATATTCCAAGTTTGTCTGAAGAAAATCGAAGAGGAGTTGAGTTCAAGGCATAAATTGAACTCTTTTGTGTTGATCTTCGGCGCATCGATCACGTTTGAAGAGAACGTGTTGATTACTTCAGCGCAGGCCTCTGCACAGGAGAGGTTCTTATAGATCGGGCTGCTTTTGCTTTCTTCTTTTGCTAATCGAATCGCCCCAAGAAGCCCATTCATCGCGTTATTCATTTCATGAGAAAAATTTTGCAGGAAAATTTCCCTCGTCTCATTGGCGATATCCAGCTGCTCTTTAACCTCATGCAGGGATTCTAGATTCTGACTAAGCTCCTTCACCTTTGCTGAAAGCACAGCGATCTTGTGCATAAAATGCAATAGGGTATGCCTCAGAAAGAATACCAGCACCAGCAACAAAACGAGATTAATGAAACTTGAATTGATGATGCTTTCGTAGAGTTTTATGAGACTTTCTACTCTGATGCGTTCGATGTTCTCACCCCAATTAGAGGTAGCTTGCCCTCTACATAGCAGCCCTGACACGCACAATTGTATTACCGCGGCCCATATGTTCGGAGCGATGAAGAGATATATAGCTGATAGCATCAGCTTTAAGAGAGGAACGAGCGTCCAGTAATGAACTGAGAGAGAAAATCCGAGAGGAAAAACGGTGACAACGATGAATAATAGAAGGTTTAGGAGATCGTAATAGCCATAAAGCAGACAGGCTATGAGGCTTGAGACGCATACCAGAGCTAATAGGAAGATAATGAAAGTAAATTCCACATGATAGAGTGCGTATAAAAGGATTATCGAAAAAGCTGTTGCTGTGAGGGTAACAAAGAGCGTTTTGTTTGAATATTTGAGTTTAATGTAGTCAGAATATTCCAGATGTTGCCTGGCTTTTTGGTAAAGTAGGCCCTTGAGTTTTTTCGTGGTGTTTTTTGTGAATATATGGTCCATTTGATTTTCTCTGACTCCTGCAGATTCTATACTTAAATAAATTTTAAGACGAGCTATTTGAACACCTGGAATTTCGTACTTTGAGTGTTTTTCTATTTTTTTAATTTTAAAGTAGAGCTCGCCTTGTTCTGCTTCTTATAGATGCATAATTTAACAAATTTGCAATTGACTATGAAAAATATCTCGTTTTCAGCTGCTTTGACGTTCTACTGCATCATAAGAATTATTACGTTCGCGTCGGTAAAAAATCGAAACCTCTGCTTGTGATTGAACCATAACACGAAATTACCCTCTTTAATTTTTCTCAAAGAAATGATGCCTTCTCAATGATCAAGCTAAGAAATGGCAAAAACACGGAATAAACTTGTTGCAAACAGGATCCATTTGTCCGTTCACTCATTGCTGGGGTAGATAGAAAATAAGGTAGGTTTTCTCAACATTCTTTGGTCCTAAAATGATGTTAAGGACAAAGTCTGTTTGGTTCATTGAAGCAAGCTTCAACATCGAAATAGCTGTCTAATTGCATGATGTTTTCATATTTTTCGATTGAATATACCTTCGCTGAACAATTCTTCAGATAAAAACACTCGAAAAGACACTTTTTGAATCAAAATTGTGAGCAGAGATCATTGAAACTTTCAATTCTACAATGAAGTAAAGTTATGTATTCAAAAAGTAGTATGTAAATTATTGCTCACATGAAACCAATGCTCATCGAAAATCTTACCTAATACGCTATACTAGCTGACGCTAAGATATTAGCTCAAGGCTCAGAAAATTCTATGTGGAAATTTAAACTTTGATTATGTATGTAAATTTGAATGACGTTAAATAGCCTAATTTTCTCGTCTATATCATCAATACTTCAATTTTTCAAACTACCCTATCTAAATTTCCATCTTTGGACTGAACACCTGTCTCACCTTGCGCTTGTAGAACTCAAAGGCAACCAGCGTTACCAGTCCATGAGGCACTTGCCTACTCAAGTAACCTGTTGTACCTTTATACAACCCAGTGAATCCCTCAGAGCGTGCTGTCTTCACAAGACAATCGATGATACCATTATAGGTTGCACCATGACCTTTTTCCCATTTCTGGTTCAGCAGTCTCGTTGCAACCGTATCCATAGGATTGCAAACGAGAGGAACTGTAAATCCGGCAGTAGCCGCACAGATCATGTGGGTTGTATATGTATTCGAGAACCCGAAATTGTCTATAAGCTCATGCTTATAGAAGTCATAGGTGGTCAACTGAACTCCAGAGGCCAGTGCGAGCGCGAATGGCCAAATTGTGACTCCGTGTGTTAACCCTTTGATTCCTTCCTTCGCGAGAATTTTTCTAAAGGCGTCGATAACGCCTTTATAATTGTGACGAGCGCCTTGCTGATGGGGATGATCAGACTGTAAACGGACCTTGATGATTTGGAATGGAATGGAAATCGTTCCAGCGAAAAATCCAGTGATCAGTCCGATGACCAGATTCAAAGAGGAGGTGTTTTGCTTGAATGAAGTGTGACGTTGGATCAGATTCTTGACGGTCTCATAGGTGCCCAACCTTGAGCCATTCATCAGTATATGATAGCCATAGGCCGCAAAAAGACCTTTTTGAACGACACGCAGTCCCTCATACTTTGCGATTTTGTAGATGCAGTCGAAAGAGTTCTTGAAAAACACTTCGTAGTTGCCCTTTTTCATAAGTTCGCCTTGAAGCTGCAATCGGACTTTCGCATGGTCGAAAGGATTGCTGATTGTTACTGCAGTACATCCAGAAAGGGCTCCAGCCAACATATTCATAAGAACCTCGTCTAAAAGGATGCAATTATTGGAAAGTCTATTGAGGGAAAATTACCTTTCATTTTCCGAACTGGAGAAAAGTGTGAAATAAAAGTAATTTATACTCAAGAAAACGCTCGAGTTAGTTTGAGTGTGAAAATTAATTGTTCTATTTTAATTCAAGTCATGCTATTTTTGATATTTTAAGTCAACCCACTCTCAGAGGAGTTAGTGGCGTATGCGACGTATTTTCTGTCTTGAATACGGCACAGAATTCCTAGCTACAATATTAGGTAGCGGGTGTGGCCTGCTATGGAAATCATCAAAGTTATAAATCCAGCTATCTAAGAGAAAAATCTCAAAGAACGAGGCGAGAAAAGTTATCTTCGAGTATTCGTCAGCGGTTGAAGATAAACTGGTTCTCGAGAGATAATCTCGTAATGTATGAATTCGATATTTGGCCATTGATCAAATCTTTCTCCTGAGAAAATAGCGAAGACAAGGGGATATTGAGAGCAATTTTCTGTGCTAATGTTTGGAATTTAGTTCCACGCGGTCTGAAGGCATTTTTGTTGAATATTGATAAATTAGTAACCAAATATGACAAAAGTGTACCGTTGTTCAATCATCTGGTCTCTATCACTCTTTCAAAAACCAACTCAATATATAATATTCTAACGATGTTTGATCACCCGACTGGGCGCAAAATGTAATGATATACCCGAGGAATCTTTTTTCGTAGTAGCCTTGCAGAAATATAAAAATTAAACCAACAAATGCGTGCAAATAAGCATCGAGAACTTTCTCTTGGCATTCCTATCACACCCACACTAAAAGAAAGAGGCACAAACATGATTGTATTCTAATTATCCAAAGTCTTGGTACTTCAACACTATACTGACATGATTTTTTGTATTTTGCTAAGATTTGAATCTCTGTCAGTGTGATGCTCAACCCTCTCTGAATAATAATCTACAAAGTCAAGTCAAAATGGTGACTTGTAATCTGGAATTCTGTCACTTATGCTATCAAAGCGAAGAATTGAATGGAATTCTCAATATAATCAGACAAAAGCAATCGTTGACCAGAGTAAAATTGATTACCCGTGTGATCCAGAGCCCTTCTGCTCCGATACTCGATCTAATTTTCACTTTTGATCAATGTGACTGATACTTGTTACATTGATTTTCTTCTGAATCAATTGGATATTCAATTACCATTGCAGATATTATTCTTAGAAAACTTAATTTTCTTAAAAAATTATGGAACCGCTGAACTCTGGTGATTTGGCTCTTTTTTGGTGCTCAGCAGAAAGTAATTTAATCGGAGGTTATCGTCTGAGGCCCAAAAAACGGGTTCCTGACTTCCAAGGAACAGAACTTTCAAACGGAAGCAGTAACTCTACATTCCTCATCAAGCAAAGTCTTTTATTCAAACATCAGAATGTTTTACATTCCTTGAAAGTATACCTGAATCGCGTCAATTGGTATCCATACACAAAAATCCTGGACAAATAACGAAATTCATTCTTTTTGACTCAAAAACCACTAAAACGACATTCACTTACCCAGAGATCAAAGGCGGTAATTAACAAAAATCTTGCATTGGTTCGGTTTTCTTAGAAATTTGTTGTTCTTTTAATAGATGTAAGTGCAGGTGCAGATTTCGCCTACATCGCAAGAAGGAAGCTCTTTGCAATCGCATCTATCAAACAAAATATTGCTTATCACTTATTCGAGATGCCTGGTGGTGACCTTATCAAAAAAGTGAAGTGGATCGATCGCTATGACTGGAAATGAGACTCTCTTTGTGGTTTATTCAACTAAGATAACTGAAGCTTGGATTCAAGGAATTGATTTCACAGCGTAAGGAAGTCGAGTCATGACGATAGCAGAAAATGGTATCTATGTTTTTTCGAACATAATGACAGGAGAAATTTATTTTAGCAGTAGTCAAAGATGTAACTTAACTAATCATTCGAATAATAACGATATATCTAATATTAGCGAAAAGATCGACTTGGATGCATAGATGCAAATGTAACCCTATCGAAGGAAGTAGCATTGCCGCCTTGAAATAAGGATTTGACAAGCTGTCCGTGCTTGACTTGGAAAAAGGGGAACCAATACTTAAAACCCCTTTAGGACTTGGAACACAAGGTAACAATAATAAAATATATGATTTTGGTCTAGTCTCTCCTTTTTCTCTTTTGTGAAATGAGATGAGGTCATATTCTTCTTTGCTTTGAAAAAAAAAAAGTTTAAATATTTCATTCGTTGATGGTTGTGTAGTCTGTAGTTGGATTGATTGGAGAAATGATGGACAGTTGCTTGCATGTGCCTGCGACGGGTTTGTCAAAATTTATGATCAGAGGATGGAGAAAATTGCATTCCAAATCTCAACTGACACTGCTGCGAGTACTTAAATCATATCGTTATCTTTAAAGACATTGATTGGGAGTATAGAATCACTGAATGTTTCGAAATGGAGTCCTGGTGGAAAGTTTATCGCGGCAGGAGGAGTGGATAGTTACACCTATTTGATTGATTTTGATGCGAGGAAAGTTTCTCAGAGGACTATCACTCAAGATAAGAGTATCTTTGAATTTCTTGCCTTCTTGTTTTAATTCAATGTTTTAGAAGGAGTGCATTCAGTTGCCTGGTGTTCGGTTAACTAACCAACGGGTTCTTTTATAATCAATTGAGTTTGAAAGCAACTCTAAGAGTAGATAGAAAATTACAATAGAATCCCCTAAGATCCTTTTTATGGTAAATAAAAGGAGTAACTGAAGGGAGTAACAAAAGTGGATTTTAAACTTGTAGCTGAGTGTTATGAAATTATGAGCGAGATTCATTTCAAACCTTTGAATGAATGTTTAAAGGAATACAATTTAGTTCTTTAACGAGATTCAAATAATGAAATATCTGCAAAGCCTTAATCAGATAGATTGATTAATCATTTAATTGTCAGTGAAGGCGGATCAATTAACTTTTTAATTTTCAGAGTACTTTTATGTACAAACCCATGATGTTTTTGACCCTTTACCGTTCCTCACGAAATATTAATTATTCGGTGGCTCTAACCTGAAGTAGGAACCCAAAATGCCTTATTCTCAGGGCCCTATACTTTCAAAACGAGCCAGTGGTGATTCTACCTCAGATAAAGCAATATATTATAGTCTGAACATAGCAAAACACAAATCGGAGCTCGTACACATAAATCGAGAGTGCTCCTGAGTCGCAGCAATGCTTCCATTACACAAAGAGCCCTGTTTGATTACTAAATTCGCTCTCTTTTCCTCAAAAAAAAAAACAGAAATCGTCTTTGAATTACCCGAAATCAAAGCGAAATCACATTGAATTTCATAAATCATAGCAAATTAGCGTAATCCACTTTGGTTTTGAGAAATAGCCTTGGATTCATGCAGATATGCGTATCGCCTGGGAGAAAGTACTTTCAGTAGGATTTATAAATCAGAGTATAACTGACTACATGCACTCACCACCTAATGACAAACGAGTTGAAACCTACAAAGAGAACAGTCAGCATCAATTGAAATGATACCAATAACGTCAACAGAATTTTAGAATCATGGAAAATATCGGGAGATACAAGCTTGAGTTCAATGGATTAATTTTATGGTGAGTGATAGATCAATTTCTGGTGATATATTTTTTGGTTTCAGCTTGATAGAAGGAACGAAGTCTCTACCATTGTTGCCTTGAAATTTAGGGTCCTAAGGTTAACATTATGAAGTATGAAAAAGAAGAGAAACTGTTGCTCGCAAATAATTTAGTGCCTGAGAGTTCTGGAAAATGTAATTGCTGCTCCACAAGAAAAAGTCTTGTTACCTCTTTCATACTCCATGAATTAATGAATCAGGGCTATTAATCGTTTTTCGTAGTTGAGTGGTAGCGGAACTTAATTCATACACGTCAAAATGTATAAATTTTTCAATCATTGATTAGAACGGAGGTAAACTATTACATGATTAGTTTTCAGCTGCGACTAAGCTTCAATGAGTTAAAACGATTTGATTTCTCAAAATGATGTTCAAATCTGCATAATATGCGTCGAAAGCAAATGAGAACATATTTGACTGGCTTGAAGTTCTTTGAGTCAGATGGTGAGACATGTTTTATACATTATCGAGAAAATCACATTTGACACAACGAGATACTTAGAAACAGTTCTTTGAAAAAATGCTCAATCAGCCTTTTCTCTGCGATTGGAGTATGAAATGACTATATCATAAAATATACCCTTCATTAGGTAATCACAACTCAAAACATTCTTAAAGGATACATATGTATGATTGCCTTTAAGTCTATATGTGTAGCTCGAAGCGAGGAATTAAGGTTCTTATTTAAATTAGTATGTCTTATATACTTTAGACAGGACAACTAGTTCTTTTTCTCGTATAATTTGTCAATCTTGTCGAACTCCAAGAAATTCTTCACTTTCTTACTAAAAGCGAGGTATTCCTAAGAAAATATCAGAATAGCTGAGAGCTCTTATTACTGTATATAAATTAGCGGAGCTGCTTTCCTTCTGTGGAGTTGTATTTGAAGCAGTAATCGGGTTCGATTGCTGACTTAAACCGGGTATAAAATCCTGCAAAAAAAGGCGGGCTTTCTTTCTAATAGAAGCAGAAAAAGATCGATTTAATTCTCGAATAAATTTTTTACTTCATTTGGATCATTTCGCTGCTAAAAGAATCGATTAAATTTTTATCAGGTGTGGTTGATTTCTCACTTTCGATCGGTTTTGGGTCTGGAACCTTTCGAAGCTTTTTTTTCTAATTTCACAAAAAACACATTATAAAATGATGATACTCACAAGACAACCTCTACTTCAAATCTCTCTTCGATTTCGGGGTCTGCATCAGATAGTTCAATTACTTCTGGCGTCTGTTTACTTTCCTGCCCGCTGCGATGAATCTTTTCAAGCAGATCACTAATAGATTAAATTATGGGAGTGATAAAGTTTTAGTTACTGGCGCCCTCGCTGGAAAAGAGGGTGCATGTGGCACATAGTGCAAACATCATATTCTTGGTATGTCTTTCTGAAATTATAAAAACTTAGCTGCATAAGTCAAAGATGAATTTTCTTGGAAACGGATTGAATTACCTGTCGAATGAAAGAGCTGAGGTTGTTGTGCTTATAGTACTTAGGCAGCACGAGATCTGAAAAAGATTTCGGATCGAGAATTTTAAAGTAGGTGCCATCGTTGCTCCAGCAAATAATATTCGGATGTGAGTTATACTTGGTAAAACAAAATTTTATAATAACAGAGGTGAAAGGTTAGAACAGTTACCTCGAGCATTGAATAGAGGTTTTCAAGAAAATTGGACTTGTATTTCTTACGAGACTTGACGATTTTCTGTAAGTTTTGTTCCATGAGATTAAACAAAGAATCGCGGTATTAATGTCAATTATAAAAAAAAAGAAATTGAGTATCCTAATTTTGCTTGCGCTGGAAATTGGAATGACTTTTGAGAGTTTTGAATATATACCAATAATTTAATCGCTTTCTAAGCGACCCAAATAAAGTAGAGATTAAATTTTTTACAATTATCGAATTAGTTGTCTTCTTCGCTTGATCCGAAAGCCTGATGTTGTAAGATGTCTAACTGATTTATATCATGTTACGAACAACACTGGATTGTTCCGTGTTCGAAAGACGATTTCAGAATACCTAATTTAATAAATTGTTTAAATTCCAGTTGTGAAGAACAATTAAAAAGCTTAAACATATTGGCTGAGATTATCGTCTTTGAGCTCTGAGAATTTCCACGTGAATTTATTTACAGTAATTAATTACACATTGAGATATATGACCTCACACAAGTCATTAATAGGCCGAAGCTACTATTAAGGAAAGTATCGCATTTTACCATCTTGAAGGCCCGTGGAAAGAAATTATGCATTAAATTTTGCAATTTGAGAGTACGATCGAGTCTTTAAAGAATTAATATCTAAATACCTGAGAAATCTAGGGTAAAAGACCGTCCGATTCATAAGTTTCGTCATGGGTATCAGCAAAAAGAGTGCCAGCCAGCCCCAGGTTCGCTTCAGAGCGAGAATAAATATCATACAGATGTCTTATCTAAAGAATCTAAGGAACATTCTTTTTATCGCGGCTATTTAAGTCACTAATGCTTGTTGTTATGATCCTATCACATACCAGAGAAGTCAGGTTAAAGAAGCTACTTTTCCACTTCTATGCTGGTGGGACTCTAAGCTAACTCAGCTACCTCACGAGCTCAGGGTCTCTCTGTACTATCAATAATTTCAATTAATTTAGTCAAGCAATATCTAACTCTAATGCATCTGAGGGATTTATGTAATACAATCGAAATTCGAAATGATAAGGACACAGTGGTTTCTTTCTCAATTGCAATTAGGCGAAATGTGAGATACCATAAAATAGCATAAAATAAAAGCTGTTTGAGGTTTGGGTATGTTTTGGTACCGTTTGGCTGCTTCAATGCTAGTGCGAGGCAGGTGTATTCACTGTTCAAGGTACATTGCCAGAGGGTTATGTGTTTTCTAATAGAAACACAATTCATATTGGTCTAATTTGTCAACTTTTTGGAAAAAGTTAAAATATTTATTATGACGGAATAGCATTTGGTTAGCAATATTATTGAGACTATAAAGAGTCTTAACTCGTATTAAATGACTGTTATTCACTTGGACAAACCTCGACGAAACTGGTTTATGGAGAAGTCTTTGACCTCTTTTGGGTATGCCCGGAATTTTACCTGGTTTAATAAGGAAAGATCCCCTGATTAAGCATTTCTTATGTTGAATATTGGATTACTCCTTGGATGAAGGGTATTTACTGTCTTCTAATTGCCTTCCTCTGAAATAATTGGCATCCAGGTTGAATTTTTTCTTACACAATCCATCTATCTCTCTGAGAAATTAAGCAATTTAATGAAAATATCCGATTCCATTGGATTATCTTTGGAAAGACTGATGATTTATCGTTGGTCGATACGGCCTTTAGAAGAGATAGTGTATTTTCAGTAGGGAACTTCGGATAATGCAGATAATTATCAAAAATTGGGAGTTAGAAAAGAAATACAGAAGTGCGGAATTTGGTTCATTAAGTCAGTTCCGTGGATACACTATTGACTGAATTAGTGGATAGAGTATGTAAGTAGCCATCAAAGCTCATTTCCAACAAAAATAAAGCGATATCTACCGTCATTCATCGGAATTAAGATCTTTGATTTCTATAAGGTGATATGTTGATATGTTGAGCGAGATCCTTTGCTTTCTGGGAGAGAGAAAAGTGGCTCTGAGAGGATTATATTTATCGCATTTCAAAAGCAGGATGGTGTTTTATTCATTTATCATAATGAATGATAAGATATTAGACGCATGAAAAAATGCTGATACCTTACATATACCTCTGAGAAGGCTCATATGATCAATTTCTTATTTCCCATCCATACTGTTCTTGTTGGTATGATAATTTCTTATAACTCAAAGCCCGCAAACATCTCAGAAACTGTCACTCAATTTTATAAAGAGCGGCGCTAAGAAACTAAATTTGAATAAGCAATTTGAGAATTCCTACACCCCTTATAATCCTTTACAGGATTACTTGTCGAAGAGTGTAATTATGCCAAATCATTTCGTCAAATCCTAAGACTAGTTCTGCTCAATAATCAAGCAATTTCATTCATAAAAATGTTTCGATTGAAAGAATTATTGAGGTTTTATTCTTGTTGGTTTGCATTAAGGCTTTTCTACTTTTATACTGCCTCTTAACATTCATTTTATTACCTCCTATTTCAGTATGGGATTCCAAACATCAGTATCAAACATCATGGGAAGTCCATAATCAATTCAAGATTGCCTTCTAAAATAACGACTCACACTTCTTACTGTTAAGACCATTTTCTCATGCATAGGAGAATTGTTCACAAGAACATTATTTCAGAATAAGCTGGCTTTTTCAACAGAATCGCAAGCACTAACTTCCACTTGTCGTTTAATTTTTTCCTTTCTCATCTTCTCAACTCTAATATCTTCTACAATTATTAAATCGAAATAAATTCGTGTATCTTTCTCATAATTCCCCCCTCTGATATCCGTTTCCTGATTGTCTATCCCTTAACCTACAAAAAAATTTAGCTTACTATTGCTCTGTTGCCGGAGTGCGACTTGAATGATTTAGTTTATTTGTTCGCTTTGTTGATTTTTCTCATATTATTTTGAAATAAGGAATTTTTTGCTTCGAACAGCCTGATAGTTGTAATCTCCATGCTCGATGTTGGCTCCTCTGTGATTATAGCAAGGCTTTGTTGACTTGACTTTAAATTTTCTGTCATTAGCACGAAATTTATTTGATTGTTTGAGGATTTTTTTTTTTCATATCACTTAATGGTCGTAAGGCCCAACAAGCAGCAACATTCTTTAAGCTGGGGGGGACACCCAATACCAAGTACTAATAAATACTCCAATAATTTCCTCGTATATCAAAAGAAATGAACAATTAATAATATTTCGCATGAATCTCTGTGGGAAAAAGAGAATATGTACTGCATCGTAATCAAGTTCCCTCACATCCCTTCAGATGATAAGGATGCCTTTCCATTCGGCTTATACTAGTGTTGTAATTTACCTCTCAGAGATGTTCTGATGTGACTATCTTTCAAACTTTCAAGGTTGCTCCTTCATTTATTCACAAATCCGTTTCCATGGCACAAGATCACTCTTTTTCTTCGTTTTTACGTTGCTTTTATCGTTCTTCTATTTTAGTCCTCATCATTGAGATCCATCAAGGTTATAGCTCCAATACTGAGGAGAAACCTCAGTCAGAAACCAAGAGGCTCAAATATTATTGCATTGGCAATCTCAAAAAGCCGTTGGTCTTGAAAGTCTCTTACAGCGTACCATCACGAAAACTTCTTAACTATTCCGATTGAAACACCGTAAAACAAGAGCACTCTTAGTCAGAAAAACTTATTCTTTCATCGGAGACTTGGAGGAGACCAGATATCACTACGCTGCTTGTAAAGGTGTTCAGAGCTCAGATTCATGTTCCGAAAATCATAATGAAGCCTTTTAAATCCCTTCGAAAGTTTCCAGACCACTTCATGTGATGAAAAAAACTTCAAATAAAATTTCGCAAGGCCATTCCTTCCTCACGGACAAGATGTTCTGCCATGTCCATAGATCACCATATCAAAGAAAAATCAATAATTTGTGTGCTCGATTTTGTGATGCCGTTTGTTTAATCCCTTAGATCTGCATAGTTAAATAAAGCGATGAGTTCAATCGATTCATACGATTCATAATTAAAAAAATAGAAGCTTAGAATAATTCAATTTTTTAAGTAAAACTTAAAGTCTGTCTAAAAATACCGCAGCAGAAACAACAAACCCCATGAGCTCCTTAATCAAAAATACTACTACTCAAAAGCACTCAACGAGGAAACAACACCTCAAAACCAAGACTACCACCCTTGAAATGATAACTGAGGAAAGCAGTCAAGCAGATTTCCAAGATTTTTATCCTGTACCAACAAGAACGGCTTCCGATCACTCGCTCTTCGGCCACAGCCTTTCCGACCTTCAAGACCAACAACTGGTTACTATCTACTTTTACTAGACTCGTTTTCTAACACCTTTATAGCAAGCTAACTTGCCTGAGCTTATACTATCGAATTCCGAGGGCAGAAGGCCAATAATCTGCAAAGTTTGCTCGAAGGAGTTCAGTACCTACTCGAATCTAAGACAGCATGCGCAAATACACGAGAGCAAAGTTACATTATTTTGAATAAATAAATTCTAACTTTTAAATAGGAAAAACGCCCTAATTTTAACTGTCCGTTCTGCGACAAATCTTACCTATACAAGTGCAGCTTAAACAAACACATTAAGCTTCACTCTTCAGACCGTCTGGAGGAAGACAACGACTCAATCACAACAGCTTCGTACAGCTCTGAGCTCAAATTGGAAGCGAAATGTTCGAAAAAAGTTAAAGTGGAAGAAGATTGCCAACCAATACGAGTCCAGTCGTTACCAGAGCAAATCAAACAACTGATGGAGAATAACGGAAATATTTTGGCTCCGGAGTTAACGGAGACGATTACACTACATTTTGCACAGCAATTACTTGGTGGAGGCTTCCAAAATGTGAAGATTACAATTGAGCCAGTTGGAAGAGTGGAATTGCATCAGGAAATGGAAATTCCTGTGAACGAAATGAAAGCTGAATGCCAAGATTATTCAGCAGAGATGGTGCAGAAGAACGAAGTCGTTTGCGAGGAAACTGATTTCTTTGAGAGAATTTTCAAAACAAACCTTCAAGATCCTTCAATGGATTACGGGTTTCAACCCGATAACTATTAGTCTAATTTACAGAGACAATCTATCAATAAATACTTCCTACTAAGTTTTTCCCTTCAGTAATATGAGGGAACTAAAATATCTCATAAAATTTCATATATATATACAAACTTCATTCTACTTAATTCGAGGTAGCATCTGAGTAAAACCCAGATGTGAACTTACCTTATATCAAAAAAAATAAAATAAAAATACAAAAACACTATTTTCTGTTTTCAATGAGTGAAATTGCAACTTTAGAAATATGATTCAACACATCCTGTGATGCCGGATTCAGCTGAGGGAAGAGAATCGATGGATTTTTTCAATGAGGGTCATCTCTGGTAGGGGGGATAGACATGATTCATTTGAATGTCCTTTGATTGAAAAAGTGAAACCAACAGATTCAAATTTAAAGTATCAAAATAATAAAGTGAGTTGTTTTATTTTTTGAATTCGAAATTAGACATTGGTTACATCGAAACTTCTAAATTTATCAATTCGCGCTTCTAAGTCTAGTTTGCCAGTCACTTTTGTGAGAAGCATAGGACAACAAATGGAATTTTGTTTTTAAGGTAGGGAGAGAGCCTTTAATGCTCTACATACCTTGGAAAATGAAATTTTGAATTGAACTTTTTTTTTCATTTAGGAGTCGGTCATTTGCAGAATAATCCCACTCGAAGTTTGAATATTAACTAACGGTCAATTATTTTCTGATTATTTTTCTTATCCTTTAGAACCAACATTGATTGCAAAGTTACCTATATATAATCTTGCTAGTGAAAGGAATTTGCTTGCTGAGAAATTCCAACATTCTTGGATCTGTATTGTGTGGGTCATATCAAGAAGATGAAGGAAATCAAGCTGTTCATTTCTTTGAGATCCTTGGTGGTAGTTTTTTGAAATTAACTCCTTTCTGTCTAATAATTTCAGCACTTCACGAAATAAAATTCTATTTGTGACTATCAATATCGAATTCGCGAAAATAAAATTCTATTAGTGATTATCAAGATTGGATCAGCTACACCAACAAAATAGAAATAACCAAAACAGTGTTGTTCGAAGCTTGTTCTTCCATGTTAACCTCCGACATCCTGTCGCAGAGCGAAGAGAGGCAATTTAGTAAAGAATCGAGGGTAGTGTTTGATGCTGAGAACTCAGTTAGCGAGCAGAGTATTATTGCTAATCTTGCAAATGAAATTTCTGGTTGTGGGAAACTCCAAAATGAACTTTTTGATGTTAATAGAAGCGAACTCAATAATTCTCATTCACCAAGCAGCAATACCACGAAAATGATACACAATTCAGAAAACAGCGGATTGATCTTTAAACCAGAAAAAAAAGAAAATGTCAAAGCAGACATAAACTCTAAGTGGCTATCGGATAGCAGAGATGAAATTATGATAGTTGATAATGAATTTGAGCATGAATCTCAGAAAAGCTATGGAGCTCCATTGAAGAATGATATCGAAAATGATCAGAAAGTAGCAAACGAAAAGCATTATTCAACTTTCAATAATAGTGAAGAAGATATTCCAGCGTCATTATTTCCAAGTAGAAGCAAGTTGAATTGGGTGCTTGATGATGATGAAAAGAAAAATGAGATCGAGAAAGAGTTTAAAAAACAATTTAGAGAGACCGCTAGTTTTGAGCTAAAGAACTTTAAGCAGGAGGAGCAAGAGAACGTATATGAGGGAAGAGATTATAACCCTTTCCATGCAACTATATCGAGTGAAAACAAAAATATGTTCAGACCAAGCGGAGAATTCGGGTTACAGAAAACAGAGCAGTGGCATGATTTGCAGAAATATAATAAGCAATTCACATTCAATAAGTTGGATGATAATGATGTTTCCAAACCAGAAAGTCATCAAAAAATTCCGTCTCTGGGATCAACATATGGAAGAGTCGATTTTAAAATAAATGAAGCAGGTCTTAGATATCAATCAGAAGATACAACTTCGCAACAGCAAAACAATGCGCAGGGATTGTATAATTCCAACATTAAACTTACACCCGCTAAAACGAAAATGTCGGTTTTAGAACATCATATAAATATTGAGTCTCAAATGAAAGTTGTTCAAAATTCAGGTGCTGACAAGGATAAGCCTTTTTTCACAACTACTGACAAAAATTTTAGGGTCTCGCTACGAGGAGAAAATCATAACGATATTACTGCAGGAGAGGTTCATTTTTTCAATAGAGCGCTTGATCTCTCAGGGATCCAAAAAATTGGAGAGAGTGATCTAGATGGCTTGGAAACCGACCGATCATTCATATCGAAAGTCAATGGAGTGTTTGGAGGAAATCTTAAAACAGTAGAATCAAGAAACATAACCGCAACAAAGCAGAATTTGGCTGATTCTCAACGAAGAATAAATCTCGAGGCCGCTGATGATGGAAAAGAGGAAAGATACTCAATAAGAGTTGAGAATCTTAAACAAGAGAAAGAGGAAAAGGATAATAGGTCTATCAATGTATCTAAATTCAAAGATTCAGGAAGCAAGCAGATAGCCGTTGGTCGAGCTCAGGACATTCTGGACAAAATGAAGCTGAAATATGAAACTCACATGAAAATGACTACAATTGAGAAAGACCTCGGTGACAGAAGCGAGAGTCAGTCAACTTTGCTCTCAAAAGGAAAGGATCACCAACCAGAAAAAGGAGAACCACATGACACCAAACCGAATCAGAGTCTAATCAAGCGACAAAATTATACACCTTATTATATCCCCAAGGCTTATAGGCTGAATGACGAATATAATAGAGTATATAAAAAAGAAGACAACGAAAATGAGGACACATTTATTCAAGTTGAAGGAGAAAGATCCACCATTAACGAGTCGGAATTCAGGACAAGTATTCGGTTCTCAGAATCTGAAGAAATTGGTAATAGCTCGCCCCATGAAAAATCGACCCAAATTTCAACAGCGAGGATAATAGACCAAGAATCTGGAGCCTCTACAATAGAAATTATGACAATAAGAGGAGCCAGTGCTCGACCTTCAGTGGAAGGCATACAAAAAATTAGTTTTCCCTCTCGCAATCAAGAAGAAAAACTCATTCGAGAAAGGAACCTCACTCAAACCCTTTCTAATTGTCACAATACCAAAGGCGCTTCGCCAACAGTGACCACGTTGCATCTTCCTCTGACCAAGCACTTGAATGAGTCCAGTACCCTGACTCAAAGAAATTCAGGAAATATGCTTCCAGCCGAAGACATTCTTCCATCAACTTACCGAAGCTGCAATTTGGAGCTAAAACCTCATGGCCTGCGCCCAGTAAGATTCTTATCAAAATATGTCAACGATCCTTCTTCTCAGGAGAATAACTCTCCGAGAGAGGTACCTATTGCTCCCAGCAAATCTCATCAACAAAGAAGCACGGCAGCAACTCCGCGAAAAGCTGGTTTTGGTTATGCTGTAAAAGAAGACGCATTTTTCCGTACGGCAGATGAGAAGAGATTAAATATGGATATATTTTGCATGAACTGTGAAGAGTTCATTGAAATCGATCAAGTTGACAGTCATTCTAATTATTGCGTGAAGAAAACTGAACGTGTCCTACAGAGCGAGAATTATCAAAGGAAAGAGACTCCACAATGGAAAAATAGCACAGAACTTCAAATTGAAGAGCATAACGAGGAAATTGAGCTCATCATCGTAAAAATCAATAACGCTTTGAAGACTATTGGGCATTTCAGCGACGGAACAGGCTTTAGAGACTGTTGCAAGAAGCTAGTGAAAGTAGCAAGGGATATAGTGTCAGATGATTCCAATTTCAATTTTATCAAGCAAAAAATGCAGGAATTTGATCAAATATTCGCATCCTTCTCCGATTGTGGCAGAGGAGTAGAAATAGCAGTCCGAATTTACCTTCTCCGGCTTTTTGCAGCTCTTCAAAGGAAAACCGAGACATTAAAAGCCCTTGTCTATAACGAAAGCCATAGAATAGCGCAACTGCAAGAGCAGCAATTAGAGATGTGGAGATATCAATCGAAGACGCTGCAAGATATTCAAGAGCTAGACGCTAAAGCTACGTGGTATCTGCGAAACAGCATCAAGAATGAGATGGAAGTGCTCTCAGAAATCCAATCTGATATCGCTTCGCCAGTGCATCAAAGCAGTGCCACTGCAGGGACTACAGAAAGTGAGCAAGAATTCGTGCAAGCTAAACTCTTCTCAACGGATAGTCAGATTAATCGAGAATCGCTAAAGAGATATTTCTATACTGAAGCTGCAAATATCAAACTTGCTCTGTCAACAGATCATCCTGGCCAAGAATACCTCATTTCAGAGCTCTATGAAGAATGTATGGAGATGCAACTGCCGAAAGAGGAATACACTGCGTTTCTTATCCAAAAACTCAATCAACCAAAATAAGTCGCTCTCTCCGAGGTAAAACTCTTTATGAGTTTCACTCGCTAAAAAAGTTTGTGAAATACTTCTACGAGACCTAGAGAAATGAGGAGAGGTCATATCATACATCGTAAGAAGTGCTAATACGCATTATACCCGATGCACTTTCTAAAAAACTTTATTATTCAATATCTAAACTTTGTTGAAAGAGGATTTTATTGCTCAGAGTTTTTATTAAATTTCTTATCTGAAGAGGTAAATATCTCTAGCCTTATTACAGTTTATTTTGCAAATAGCGTGTAATAAAAGATTCAATTGGTTTTTCATCATTATATATATAATTATTCTCTCCATATCTATTCTTTTTCTCATTTCTTAGCGGCCTTCAAGTATTCTGCCTTCAGTTTCAACAATTCTTGTTTTCTAATCGCAGCACGTTTCTTCGCAAGCAAACTCATCTTCGTTGGTTTATATTTCTCCTCCCATCTCGCTGCATACATATTGCCTTTCTTCTTCTCCTTCGCTACAAACTTCTTCTCAGTGAACGACCTCCAAGCCTCAAACTCTTCTTTCAACGAATTAACCTCCTTGCGAATCGCATCCTTGCCGATTTCTTCACTGAGGTCCTTCTTCAGAACCCTTTCAACTTGCTTATTCAATTGTTTCTGTTGAACCGCAATGTTAGTCAAGTGCGAAGCAAGGTAATGGTAATCAAGCGCGTCATGAACCCGACTGACAGCATACAATTTCATCACTGACTCCTGAAGTTGAGTGATTTGAGACAGATTTTCTTTGGCAGTTTGAAGGGTCGCGCTGTTCTTCTTGAAGATGGAAAGCAATTCGGCCTTTTGGACGTCAGTTTTGATCACGTTGGCAGCCACTAGATTAAGACCAGCACTGCGAATTATGAACTTTGAAATATTTGGTTTTCTCTTGCGATAGGCCTTTGCGATACATCTCTCTGCCGTGATTCTCTTTGCAATTAGTGCTTGATCTTTCAGCCAAAGTCTCTCGGAGTTGTCGAGGTTTTCCTCGGATTGCTCCTTAGGATCGAGTTTAATCGCAATAAAGCCGTTCGCTTCGGATTCTTGGTAATTTAGATATTTGTTCTTCTCTGCAAGAGATAATCCACGGAAATTTTTAATGAATTTCTCGAATTTGCTATATCCAACGTTCTCGAATTCTCCTGGGTTGAAGAGCGAAGGACAAGCAATGGATTTTTTCTTGAATTTCTTCATAATGCTGTTGATCACTTCAATAATTTCTTTGGTGAGCATCTCAATATTCGCGTTAACAAGAGAGTTCAAGAAGACTTCAAAGAGGAATTTTGGCTCATCATCAGCGAGCAAATCGATCCAGTAGAAGAGCTCGTAAGTCATATCTTCGCTAGGCAATGGATTTATCGTTGTCTTGAGATTGACTTTGTCTCCGGCAAGCTTCATTTGGTTCAATAGCTCGCAAGCACCTACGAATAGTTTCGAGAAATGCAAGTCATTTCCAGAGTAAAGATTCGAGCCAATTAGGATGATTGAAGCAGCCTTTGCCAATAAGAAAGCCTAGAAATTGCAATTAGATTGATGGCACTTATTATCAGCACATACCTGCTCCTGTTTAGCGAATGCCTTCCGTTTCTTTGAGAAGAATTCAAAGAAGTTCTGACAAAATTCTTCAGTGCAACCAGTATTCAGATATGCGAAGCTGTCGTTCAGCAAGCTAAACTTGACCACAACGTCATCTTGATAAAAAAGTTTAAGAAATTGTAAAAGCAAAAAGGTTTACTTGCACCGTTCGCTCGAATTATTTCAGTGAGTTGCAGATCATTCGATGTGGCTTTCAACAGACTGAAAGTCTTCATAAATAAGTCTGAAGTGACTTCACCCGTCGGATAAGTACTCACTGCAAGAGCCACGTCTTTCAGTTGAGATGGAATTGCTCCTTGATGGCGGTATGGGCAGTAGTTAATTTGCGATTCCAGGTTGGCGAGGATTTCTCTCCTCTGTTTTCTGAACATTGTGCTCTTCTGGTCGTACTCGTTCAATTTCTTTGTAACTTCAGCGACTTTTTTGCGATTTTTGTCAAGGAAATGCGTGTATCCCTCATTTTCTTTTTCATCCTCAAGATCGAGATGCTGCTCTTCAGTTGAGACCAATTTCTTTAACTTCAACTCAAGTTGCTGCTGTTCAATCTCAGCAAGAGCTTGGTCCAAAGGCTTGTTATCAACGATGTTAGTCGTGCGTGTATGAATATCAATCATGCCAATAAGAGCCAAACTCTGCATGACATTTTTCGTTGTTTCCGATGGGTTGGTGGCAATCCAATGGTGATTCGTAGCATCGAATTTCGTAGCGCCGTATCTCTTACCGATCTGATTAGCAGCAAGGGTCAGAATTTCCTTCTGGACTAAATGAACAGCTGCAGATGTCTCTACAAGCGCGAATTTGTATTCAATATCGCACATGTAAGCGTTCGCAGGAGTTGCTTCGGTTTTAGCAGGAGATACCAGTCTTGCGAAGATTGGGCTGCTAATATGACAGGTCATGAATGAGCTGCTGAGAGGGGAGAGAAGCTCGGTGTCTTCGATCACTCTCATTCTAAAAATATTATATTAATCAAGGCAAAAAAGCGGGCGAGTACCTGAATGGAAGTAAGAGAGCCCTGGTGATAGTTTGAGTGTATTTGTTGATTTCGCATGAGTTTAGAAGAGTGGTGGCGAGTTTGCAGAGCACGGTAACCAGATCCAAAGCTTTTGCAGGCTCAAGGGAAAGTAGGATGCTGCTGATGGCCGGGACATCTTCAGCATAAAGTAGTACCAAGATAATGAAGCTGACGATGTCGTAGATTCTGAAGTCGATGTGGGCGCTCTTGAATTTCGGATCGTTGAGAATCTTAAGTAGATTCGACACAGCGTCGTTGAAATATTTCTCGAAGAACTCGGCTGGGTTTTCCATCTTTGATCTATTGAGCAAGAAGTTCCATAAAACGCCATTGAACGCGAAATAGCTTGGGAACTCTGGCACTGTGATCGTATCTAAATTCTGCTTGTTTTTGATAGAATCTTTGTAGAATCTATTCAAGAAAAGAGGATACTTCTCACTCAGATCCCAGACAACCGCATCCAGCGCAATGTAGACGAGAGTGGCATCTCGGGGGTTCTCTGGCAGGTCCTTGAAAGGCAAAAATTCGAAATCTTCCTTTTCAAGACGAGGGATCAGATCCTTATGGTTATAGTTCTGCAGGTATAGCAACTTATAATTCGTGAAGCTCGCAAAGGATGAGGCCAAGGCGAGGGAGCTATTGATGTCCATAATGAAGAGACATTTCTTCCAGTAGCCCAGCAGAATCATCTCTCTGTAGCATTGGAAACCCAGACTATTCGTTTCATCAGCGACCTCACCGTCTTTCTTCAGAGAAAGGAATTTAGGGTTGATATTCTCCAGCACAGAATGAACTGCCATGTTTGCAACAAATGCCTTTTCTGAGTGAATTTGAAGCTGAAACTTGCTGAAAATGAGAGCAGAGGAGGCCAAGGAGTTCTCCTTTGAGATATCGGAGTACTTATGCGCGATGCTGACAAGGTATCTGCCGACTCTATGAGCTAACTTGTATCTGTTGCATACGAAAATGCACAACTTATAGAGCTTGTAATGTTCCAAGAGATCCAGGATCAAGAAGATAAACTTCATGTCGATCTGGTCGAAATCGATGATCATATCAACGATCTCAGGCACGTTCTTGTCCATTGTGATCTCTCCTTCCTTCTGCGCTTGCTCAGAGAGCAGGATGTTCTTGGATCTCTGCTTGGCGAGCAACGAACGAGCTTCCGCTGAGAAAATCGTAATAACTTTGATAATCTTCGTCATCAAGCTATCCTGAGCAAAGATATCGATTTTGGTCTTCACCAACTGGCATTGGTTGTTCGACATCACGTAGTTGTACTCAAGAGAGGAGTAATCCGTGAATCTCTTCGAGTCTTCTCGACGGAGCTGAGAGACAGCGTCCACAATCGTTCCTTCTTCCAACTGCAACCAGCCATCCTCCGGATCGAATTCTGAAAGATGCTCAAACCCTTCGATTCTCGCAGGAGTACGGTCTTTTGCAGACGTAGCGCTTTGGATCTCGCTGAAGCTCATCTCATCGATGTTCTTCTTCTTCGTTGAGGACTGATCAAACGAGATTTCTTGGATGTCTTTCTTCAAGATTTCAGGTGATTCACTTTTGCGGTCATCTCCGACAACAGAGAATGACATGTCTTCAATATTTTTGTTGCTTTTGCGGTCTTCTTGTACGCTGTCTTCGTTATTTTCTTCATCAACCTCTTTGATCTTCGACACATCTCCTTCAGCTTTCTCTTCTTCTTCAAGGCCTTCAAGACCCTCTTCGATGCCTCCTTCGCGCATTTCGAGTTCGTTGAGGATTGCCTTAAGAGCGAGAGGCACAAACTTTGCGGCGTACTCAGCTTTGTCTTCCTGGGAGATATCCTCGCATTGCTCGACGATTTCAAGGATTTTTGGATAGTCCTGGACCTCGGCGTAGCAGTCGATTGCTCTAGTGTATACTTTTCCGAGACTAAAGTGCTCAGCAGCCTTTTTGTAGTTCTTAATCATGAAGTAGGCCTCACCTGCCTGCTTATTCAATTTTGCCTGTTCGAACAAATTCGCCGCGGTTTCGTATTCTTCTGCGGAGAAGAAGCACTGACTGGCTTGTCGAATGATACCTAGATCCAAGAAGAGCTCTCCAGCTTCTCTGAAAGTCTTCTTGTAGGCATTAGTCCTGTTCTGGAGTTCAATCTTCTTTTGACCAAGCGCAGTGGCCGACATTTCTTTATAACCAAACAGCCCTTCACTCATATACAGCTGCTCGGCAGCAATTTCGCTCTTTTGACGAGTTGCCTGCTCAGCCAGCGCATAGGCCTTTGCTCTGTTATACAAGCTCTTATCATCACAGCGCTCGAAGCATTTCATCGCTTGCTCGTAGTATTTATTGTTAAACATACGAACGCCTTGTTTTTTCCATTCATCCTTGGTGCTGGAAGTCAAAATCGCCTTAATTCTGCTCAAATCCTTTGTAAATGCATTGCTGTCTAGAGTCTCTTCGCCTGAAAGGTATTTCTGAAGGACTGAGGAGCTGTAGGTTTCGACTAAATCAAGCTTTTTCCAATAGTCCACCAGCGCCTGACGAGTCTTGATGTCGTCATCGTAGATGATCAATCTCTTGCGAGGTCGAGTGATTGAGACGTAAAGCTGCTTGAGCTCGTTGCACAGAGCGCCGTGGGTGAGAATATTCAAATTGCTGTAGTCGCGGGAACTGTTGACAATTCTCTTCAGTTTGTAGATTCCAGTTTCTTTGTTATAATTGAACCCGAAAATATTCGTGCTGTCTTGGCCACGGGCATCAGATCCCGCATCATCTGGATTCTCTTTCTGTTCTTCTTGAGAGGTTGCTTCTTCTTCCCCTTCTTTGGCAGCTTCTTTCTTCTTTGTTTTTGTAGGGGAATCTTCGTCATCGGAGTTTCCATGTCTTTCTTCATTACAAACTGAGAGAAGATAACTTTTAAGGCGGATATTGATTGGAAAGATTACCAAAATAGAGCTTATCGAATTCAATTTGGTTTAATTCAACTTCCTTTATTTCTAAGCTGTTCACTAAGCCCCAGCTAGTTGAATTTTTCGAATCCGAGAAGAAATTATAGAGAATCACGTCATCGAATTCCAGACCCTGAAAATATGCAAAGATAAACTTCTCCAACTACTAACAAAGAATTTTTTACCTTTGCCTCAAAGACGGTCAAGCAGAGAGCGTGTTTGAGCAATTGAGGGACTTTCTCCTTGCTTTCTTGGTCCTTTACGATAATTACCTGATTACAACCGAATTCGATTGGGCTTTTATTCTGTGAGGCTTCAAGCTTCTGCTGTCTGTAATTCTCAGCTCCGAAAAGCAGTAAGAACAGCAGTTCAATATTAGCATCGTCCAATACGATAGGCTTTGGCCCGTCAACCGTACTCTTTTCTTTTTTAAGTTTATCGATGGTTTTGGGGAAGAACAGCTCGATGACATTCACAACAGAGTTCGCGAGCTCCAGAATTCTCGCATGAGATCTGAAATTAACCTGATGAAGTTCGATAATGAGTCATTTTCAAGGGAATCCGAAGTTTACTGTTAACTGGTGAATTGCTGGAGGCTTGCAAATGTGGGAGTAAGGAGAGAGCTGCTTATTAAAGAGATAAGCAAGGTCAGAAAACTTGAATCCGACGCCGCTAGCGATAGTTTGCGCGGTATCTCCGGCGAAGAACAATGACTGCTCGGTAATACGAGCTAAAAGCATGAGCGTTGCATGAGAAAGATCCTGAACTTCATCGATCATAAGGTAATGGATAGGCTGACCGACATATCCCCACTACAATGCAAATTATAATAAACAAACTCCTCTTATCCGAATAGCCCTTACCGTCTTTATCTGAACGAGGATGTAGTTAACAACGTCTTGGAAATCGTAAGCTCCTTGCTGAGTCTTCCACGCTTCATATGCGGAGAAAGCTTTATAGACTTCCTCCTTCTTCTCCTTTGTAAGCAAGGATTTCTTTAAATTATCTTTCTCCATGTACACTTCGCTTGGTAGGTAAAACCCGGCGTATTTGTGACTGTCAGCGCCACCTTTGATCGTTGAGGTGATTTCACTCCAGACGAGGTGAGCCGAGAGACCTTGGTAATACATGTGTTTTCGAGTGTATTGAGTCCAGAAGTCTGTAGCAAAAGTGTTGTAGTCAACTTCAAAGCAGAATCGCTTTGAGCTTCCTGTGTTTTTATTCGAAGCCAATTTTTGCTTTCTGCGAGCGTTCACTTCGACTTCTCTTCTATACTGCTCTTCAAGTTCCTCAGCGTCCTCGTATTCGAGCACGAGGTCTTCCTGTGGGTCTTCGTAATCCTCATCGAGGTCATCAATATCCGTATAGAAGCGATTTCGATAATTGTTCACGAGCAAAACGCCGTTAACATCGCTGCTCCATTCTGCGTTACTGTCAGCCTGAATGAGCTTGTTGTTAGAGTCTCTCGCGAAGAAAGGCTTCTTCAGTGTTCCATCCACCATCATGATCAACTTTCTGACTGTGAGGAACAACGGAAACTCCTTCTCCTATTATATTATTGATCATTTTATATGGAATTTCTTTGTTAAATTCACCTCGATGTTTGTAAGAACAGTGTATTTATCCAGACGATGTGCCTCTTCTTCCTGATCGATCAATTTAAGATCGTTATCCTCAGGTTCTTCTATTAACAAAAATCAAATTGAAACTCTTGTTTTTCACATTCTCTCTTACCTTCCGCATTGATAGTGATATCCTTAATCTGTTCCTCAGCGAGTTTCATCTCGCTGTTCTCGCTAATTTGTGAATCTTTGCCCTTGTTTTCTGAGCCTTTGCTTAATTCCTGCTGTTTCTTCTCAATCAACTTCTGTCGTCTCTTTCTCAGTTCTTCCTTTATCTGATCGGTGAGACGTCTGTAGTATCGTTCAACTTCATTCGTAAGAATAGGCGAGGCTGTCACGAACACCGTGTGCAGACCGATAGTATTATCAACGTCTTCAGCAGAGAATCTTGAGTCTCGGAGAAGCTCTCCTGAGTTAATCTTAGCTTGGGTAAGTCTCAATTTAAATAGGATCTCAGAGGCAAACAGTCTAAGCAAAGCGCAGGTGGTCTTGCCTGTTCCCGAGCGCCCAAGAGCCAGGACATTACCGTTTTGTCCGACAACGTTCTTCTCTTCTTGAGTCATCCTGATTTTGAAATTGGGGATCTTTTCAAGGAGCTCAACAAGTTGTTTCGCGCTTTCGAGGTCCATCACGCTTCTAAGCAAACTCGCGTTGAGGTTTGCAGCGTATTGGTTGAGTTTTTGCTGAGCTCTAAACTCCTCCTCAGAGGATGGAACCCAGCGAGATAACTCCTCGTTCCAATTCAACATTGACGCTTCTTTCGGTGACAGGTATCTATCTCTGAATTCAAAGGTGCTGTAACCCCCTTCTTTCTGGCCTCCCTCGTTCAAGGCAAAAATCGGAACAGAGCCCAAAGTTTGTTTCTCAACAAACAATTGAGGAAGAGTGTTGTATCCGGATGTTCTGCGGGTTCTCGAAGACCCCTGCAGGATTTGAAGCTCAGCACTCAAATCTCCTCTGAAAATTATATGAGATTAGCTATTAATTTCAATTATTTGAGGTTACCTGTCAGGATCTCTAAGCAATTGCTCTAATAGGTCACTAACTATCTTAGAGACGCCCAATTTTTTCAGGTCCTTTTCGGTAGCAATATCCAAAAAGTGAACATATTGAGTGTATGAGTATTTCATAACCTTAAGTTAGATTTAGACGATTAAGAAGGAAGATAGCAGCAGATGGTCTTACCTTATTGTTTCGATCAAGAGTAGGAAGTCTTTCAACGCCAACCATCCAAATCATCGTCCTGGAATTCGGAAGCTGGGTGGAGAAGAATTGAAGAAATTGAGGTGTAGAATGTTCAATTGAAACAGAATTTGGACCGAAGACGCCTCGAGAAAACTGTGACATATAGCAAGCTATACCAATCCTCATTTCAGGGGGTTGCTCTCGATATTTCCGATAAAATTTGTCTATATTGCAAAAAAAAAAGTCAGGTATTTTCTAAAGAACGCGCAGTACCCGAAATCCTCAATGGCCAGTCCCCTTTGAAGAACTCATAGAATTTCATTACGCGATGTTCGAAAGCGCTAACGTCATCGAGCTCTCCAGATTCTACACCCTGTCTGAGAAGGGCATATTTCTTCAACTCAGCATGATAGCCTCCGTAATGCAAATCAATCTCTGTCTTGTCGATGTAGATAGGAAGCCAGTCCTCAAAGATCTTAAATTCATCGCCTGAAGCATATTTCATTGAAGTATTATTCCTATTAAGATTAAGTCTCTTGATTTCTAAGTAGAGCTCGCGAATCTTCTTGAAAAACGAGGTTTTCTCGCTTTCCAAGGCAGGAGGGAACTGAGATTTATCAACAATCTCGTCTTCATTCCCCTTATTTTCCTCTTTTTTGTTACCTTCTGATTTTTTTGTGTTCTTCATTTTATTTTTTATAGATTGAAAATAAATCCGTGAAGATATAATGGCGAAAAGCCAATTAATTTGATCCTATCTGATCAGCATCCGAACATCAACAGAAATTCTCTAAACACCTTCATTGTAGAAGTCCGTGTGCAGAATCTCTTTAAACTCATTAATATTTTCTAATGATAGTCACATAGGATTCGCTTAATTTTCAACGATGAGAGCTTCGATCGGTAGTTTTTTGCTTTGCTGGGAGGATTTTCATCAATATATGAGCAATATTTTGAGATTCTCAGTTCAAAATGCTTCATTTTGGGTGAATATTTGTAAGGCCATTATAAAACGTGAAATGTTCATCAGAAGGTCAGTATAGCAGTTTACAAATTCTTGAATCTGGTCGAAACTGATAAGAACCTGATCGAAACTGATAAGCAAAATTTTTTCCTCTTTCGTATTAGAGGACTTGCAGCTCACGTTTTTTCTCGTATACCACATTGATAGCATCCTACTGGTTTCTATTTCATTCGGCAGCCTTTGGTTAACGAAGAGCAAATGAATTCTGAAAAAGTTGGTGAGATGCAATTTATGACTCAAATCACAAAATACATTGAAGAGTTTGGAGGAAAATAATGTCAGAGCAGTAATAAATTGCTTAGGAACGTAAGAGATAATAATTCTTATGCTCTTGTTGTGATTCTGATTGGATTCGGATTCTTTAACGCTTAAATTGGCCTAATCTTTGAGGATTTCTCACCGAATCTAAATCAGCAGTTTCAATAATCAGGGTTTAATATCAATGAAAATTGTCCTGGTCAAATGGTGGTGCGGTACCGTAACTCATACACCAAAATGAAATATGAATTAGTAATATTTAGTTATTAATTCTATCATTCTCTTACTTATCCTCAACTCAAATCGATACGGACTACTTCGTACCAATCTGAAAATATAAAGGATAGTTAATAAGTTCTAATATCTCTGAATTATGCATAGCAATAGAAAATCCATAGCCAAGGTTATACTAAAAATGAATTAATCAGACTTCTGTAAATGCATCATCACCTTGAGGTCTTTGCAAAGTCCCGACTTTTCTTTCAATAGAACATCTGCAGAGACGCTAACTCAAAATACTGATCGTAATCATGCGCTTGCTTCTTCTGAAGTGATAAACCTCCGTTCATTACGTCCTCGAGTCTTAGTTTCTTTCTTCCGCTCGTTGGATTACTTGCTGCTTCGATGGGTGTTGTTTTTGGGAATTCACTGATGAGAAAAGAGTCGCAATTGGATGGTTCCATTGGAGAAAAACTATCCTCGTTGCTCTCGAGGCTTCTAGTCGAAACAGACGCGTATTTGCTGCTATTGAAATTGAAAATCGAAGCAATTGCCTTTAAACTCATTCACTTTGAATTTTCAGTAAATGATTATAAAACGGCATATGATCCGGAGAAAACACTTTCAACCTCCAGTCAGTAAAATTTCAAACTCCCAATTTCCGTGTTTTGGGCGGTGAAGAACAATTCGAAGAACCGGAAGAGTCTACTTAGTTGTTATGGAAGCGGTGTTATTATAAGAACATGTTCGTTTCGAAAATCTGGAACACGAAGCTGGATTATATTTAATTTTCAATGATTTAGAGCCCTATGCTCAATGAAAACTTAAATAGAATATCTTCGCGGTTTAGAAAATGAGAGCTGAGAAAGTTTGCTGTGGTAGTTATAGAAAGCTCTTATGGGGTAGGTATTGGAGGTGTAGCCTGTATTAGCTCATAAGATTGCAATTTTTCTCTGTTTGACGTAATTAAGAGGAAAAATAAATTTCGAGAACACTAAGCGTTGCGAATAGGATAAAAAAACAGACGATTGATGGAAACCTTCCCAGTTTAAATTTTAAATAAACGACTTCAGAGGAGATGGTTTGGAAGTTTCCACAAAGAGATATGTTGAAATTCATTCTTAGCAATCGTTCCCATTTACATTGAGGTTATCTCTAGTTTTAACCAGGTAAAGCGATCATTCGGATTGGTGTTGCTGATTTTGAATGGATTAGTTGAAGATTTTAACAGATGATACACTTTGTCAAGTCATACTAAATATGCTAATACAGTGAACCTCCTTGAGTTTGTCTTTTGCTATTTCCTATTTAACGCCATTGAATTGGTAAGCAGCTTCACGGTTTTTGAGTTTACCTTAAGTTATTGATCAACTATTGCCACGATCTGTTCCGGAAAATACAAGATATTTATCATTGTACCTTTTATCAGATGAACGAAAGCACAATTCATAAGCGTAAACAACAAAGATGATAATATTTCATCAAAGAAATGCTTGAGATGAAACTCTACTCCAAAAATGATCGGAAATTATAGAGATGATTCAAAGGTGTGGACAATTCTTAAAAGACAGTTATACATCGTACTTTTTGGAAGTTCAAAAGCAGACGTTTCAATTCAAACGGCATCTTTGGCAAGTTAGAGGTTCAGAGACTCATTATTAATTCGATATGGTTACGCAGATCTTCAATGCCTAAAATGCTAATTGCAGAGTTTAATTCATAAGTTATCTTCTAAATGAAATAATTTTTTTAATTTCAAATTTAGGCGGAAGGAAAATTCGCGGAAATAAATTACGCCTTCGAAAGCTTACTATTTTTATGGTAGCTCTAACGCATAGCATTAGACATGAAAAAGTGGATAGATACATCGTTTAACATCCAGATAATCAAATTGAAGGCATCCACAACCTAAATATAAATGAGAACGTTGGTATTAAGCATATAAAGAACTCCTTAGAGAAAATGATAATTACGCAAATGGCTTTGAAAAGGAATAGGATTTCCTCCACTCAAAGGCATATTGAATGTTTTTATATAGTTCGGTTGCATAAGAAGAGTATTATTCCAAAGACCAGTGCAGTTGTCTCTCATTGGTATGTGAGGACTATGGTTCAGCTTGACCTCATTTTTCAGGAGAGGATTAATCCAAGTTGTAAACGGAGGCAACGTCGCAGGTTTTGAATTCAATATTAAAGGGCTATCACCCAATAGATTTTTGACAATATCGGTAGGTGAGTTATTTGCGCCAATGAGCATCCTCCCTTTCACTAGTATCAATTCTCTTAACTCGTGAGGGACTAATTGGCAAATGCAGTTGATCAACTGTTCATTAAAAGCCACTTTCCCTGCGTTTTTCACATCAGTGCTCTTTTCTACTGCTGACTTAGAAGAGGTCCCTTCATTTTCTTTTGAATGTAGGTGAGATGTTTTTGGCGAGTCTTTGTCCTTCTTGCAGTTTTTCTCGTTCGTGCAGTTCTTTTTGCTGATCCTTGCCTGAATAATAGCTTTCTTACTCTGAAGGCTTGGATTTTTAATATTCTTTATCGTTTGGTGGTTCTTCACGAGAGTCTTGAACGTTTTGATACCATTTCTTTTGCTTTTTAATAATCCACAAAAGATCTTGTAGCTGCTGACTTTGAAACTATCGGAAACAGCTCGTGTTCTTTGTTCCATTTCTTGTTTTAATCAATTTTGTATTATTAATCTTCGAATCTGACGCCATAAATACCTGTATGGCGGGATAAATTATTCCAAGAGTTGTAAAAGTATATTATTGTATACTTCTTAATGAACGAATCACTCGAATTAGCATTCAGAGATTCTTAACAACCATAACTGCTTTCCAAGGACTCTTCTTCCATAACACTAACCTTCAAGGCCATTTTGCGCCGACAAATAATTCCGGTTTTTAAATTTTTGTCTTTTTTTCCCCAGTTTTTAGAAATATCGGTGTGTCTAAAGCATATCTTTGAGAGAAGTGGTAAGAAAGAAGAGCAGCTGTTAGGTTTCTTCAAAAAAGAAATTCTGAGGGATGACTGCGTTACTACGGTTAGAATTAATTAAAGACCAAAAACCCCCGGATAGGTGATTCACTAATTAAATTGAGGGTACAAACTTAGTTAAAATTTAAGAAAGCCATTCAGGATACTTGCATGCATGGGGTTGCTGAGGTCTAGTCTGGCATGATGAAGACTGAAAGCGTTTCTGTACTGAGTCGTTTCGCCTGTCCTAACTATCTCCAACATTTGAGAATAATAAAGCTCTGAAGTGAGCGCAACCATAATATTTTTTCAGGAAACAATCAAATATCACTGTGGGCTTGAACCACTTCTATTATACTCACTCAACTCTAGAAAAACAAGCTCACTTAAAGGTACAATGCTAGAAATCATGACGATAGACACTCTCGAGTAACATAAAAACTACTATTTTGTTTCTGGATGTAAGGATTTTCCCGGTTAGCTTGCCTTTACTATGAAGGATCGATAGAATTTAAAATTTTGAGAAAGGAGAATATGATTGTCATACAATTCTCTCTAACAAATCATTGGAAAAAATTTTGTTAAATATCTTTTAACTTTCTCATCGTCATGAGAGTTATTTTAGGAATGGATGCTTCGAATAGTACAGGATGAGGAGAAAAAACTCATCAAACTATACATAATAAGAGAAGCTTCTCTTTGAAATTTAAACAACAAAGACTAAGGACCTATATAATTGAGCAGTGCAAAAATATAGCAGTATTTTCCAGGAGCGAACCTTTTCAGTTCTAAAAATTGAAAATATTGTTAGACGTTACATATTAACCCATATCGAGAATTCTAGAGTTTCATCACCAATGACTACTTCAATAACATTTGCTGATTTTGGAACTAACGAAATACTTAGTTCCAGTTCTCTTTTAACAATTATTTAAATTCGCCTTGCCTAACGTCAAAACTATTGCACCGATTGGCCTCTGTAAACATATCTCTATGTAGCAAGGGGACTATTTTCTGTTATTTTTGACGATATATGAGAGACTGATAAGATCTTAAGGCGTGTACGGCTCATTATTTTGGACATTTTTTGATTTTCATAAAGAATCTTAAAATTTGTTCTCATTCTATAAACACTAGCTTCCCAATCTGCGTATTCAAGAAGATGTATATATATATAAGTGCTTTAAAGAAGCAAAGCACCTTTCCTATTTAATGAGAAGTGCATTCTTTTTATCACCTTATGATTTGGTAAGCGTAAGATACGCATGCTCGATCTTTCTTTTCGCTCCTTGATCTTTTATTGCATCGACTAATTCTCTTGTGCGTTTGATCTTTTGAGTAATTGCGAGCCTTTTGGGATGATTTTCTCCAAATAATGTATCAAACTTCGAGTCCAACACAAAGTCCGCAAAAAGTTCATTCTGCTCTTGCATTTCTTCCGTATCTCCTTCCACCGGCATACGATTCAACCAGAGGCCCAATACCTTCTCCTGGTTAACAGTCTCTTTCTGATACTTTAACATCTTCCCATAGGCAGCGCTGATATTATCAGAGAGAAATGTGTTCCTTTTTTTAGTATAACCCTTAATTTCTTTTTCAAATAATTTCGGTTTGGAGCTATCTCTAACTTTATTCTCGAGATTTGATAGAATTTCTAGCAGCTTGCTCTGGTACAATGCAAAAGTCTCTTTCTTGGCAGTTTTGGCAAATACACCTACGGCATAGCTTGCTGGTTGGTAACAGGCAAACCACTCCGCTTTTACACCCAACTCCAATATGGGCAACAGAACACTGTCAATGAGCCCATTGACACTCGGATGATCAGGAGAAAAGAACTCAAACGCGTCGCAAGTCGTGTAAAAAGCAGCAAGAAGCAGATGCTTATCTGTTTCCTTGGGCAATGGGCTCCAGAAGGTATTCTGGCAAAGCTCAAGGAAAGGTGCAGCAAAATTCTCTTTGATAACAACATCATTGTACTTCAGGAACTCTCCTAAATTCTCTGCGGAAGATAGAAGCAATTGTCTAGCTCTTTCGAAATCCTTTTCAAATTCATCTGCTGCTTCGTCATCGTCGGCATCATCTGTTGAATGTTTACTAATTTCCTCCTGGATCTTTACCTCCGCCAAAACCAGTTGTACCAGCTTTCTATTAAGATCTAGGATCGTCTTTACGTCTTCAGGCTTGAGAATGTTACTTTGCACAGCATACATCTTTTTGACTGTATCGATTGCTAATTCGAATTTTTCACCATCCTGAACTTCATGAACTAGATACTCAAGTTGAGGAAAGGATGAAATGATAAACTCTGCATAAATTTTAACGAATTCTTCCGGACTGGTAGCTGACTCCATTATTTTCAACAGATTCGCTATTCCTTCATATAATGAGGGTGGGATATTCGGATTCTTCTGGGAAGCAATAATCGTTCTGAAATATTCCAAGAACCTGCTTGTGTAGGGGGCCAGTTGTTTAGGGAAAATCTCAAGGACTCTACACATTATGTCTACACCTATTGCTCCTAAGTTGAGGTCAGAGTCCTCTATTTCTTTTTCCTCATCTTTTTCCTCAAGGGAATTGCTTTCCTTTGACTTTGCTTCCTTTAAAGCGAGACTAAGGATTCCTTCTTCAGTCTTTGCACAGCTTTGAAAGCAAGTCTCTGCTAAATCAATGAACTTTGGAAATAGGCTCGTGATGTATTTCTCGAATTTTTCAGGAGTCTTCATGAGCAATCTTCTCAGAGGATTCAACACGAAGACCGTTCTTGAACTAGGGTATTTTTCTGAACTGGCATCTTCCTCAAGGTAATCGACAAGCGTCATTCCAATTTTTTCTTCATAAGTCTTTGCTGCTGGTACATATGCCAGCCAGTTTGTCAAAGGTTCTAGTGCGTTGCTTCGTAGCAGAAAATGTTCTTTTTCTTTCGCATGCGCAATTTCTAACATAGCCTCGATAACGTCCTGAGCATAGTTATTCAATCTATCTTCCCCTGCGCCACCTAAATCTGCCAAAAGTCCTAAAACATCTTCTTTCACAAAAGATGTCCCTTTGTTTAAATGTTTCAAAGAGAGTTTTATAAGACCGTCCCAGTCAATCTTCGAAAGAGTTTCCTCTTCAAAGTCGGTGCTGAAAAAGTGCGAGAGGGTCGAGAAGCCATGACTTATGAGCCTTGGGACTTCTTCAGTGTCTATACTCTTGCACAATGGATCACATAATTCTGGCTCTGAATTCTGTAGCTGAGAAGCTAAACCATCGCAATATTTTCCGAATACGTGAGCGGCGGCAAATCGGACTTTTGGATGACTGTCGTTGAGATATTCGAAAGCAGATTTAACGAGTTTTCCCGCCGTTGACTCGTCCTCGAAATATTCTCCAATTTGAGCTTCAGCCATTAAAAAGAAATATTTTGCTTTCCATTCATTGTTTTCTAGTCCGTCTTTGACGATTTTTTTCAAAAGCGCTGGAAACTTCTCAGCATTTGGAAATATGGCTCCTAACTGATTAATTGAACCAAGAAACGCATCTTGATTAACCTCATGAGGAGTGCGATTTTTGCCTTCGCCATATCCTAAATATGGGTGTGTCCATTCGGCATTAGCATCAGGGATCGAGAGAAGGACTTGAGAATAGATTAATCGTACGACTTCTTCGATAAAATCGTGTTTCTTCTTCCACACTGAATCATTAGCTTCCATTAACTCGATAGTGAGGTCAATGAGCAATTGATTAGTGGAGATCTTAGTGATGTCTTCTTTGTTGAACATAATTTTAACTATTTCGAAGGCGTTGAAGAAATATTTTTTGATTTCTGAGCCAGGAAAATCAGCAAAGCGCCTGAGGATGTTGATAGCTTTTTTATGGTGATTTGGGTTTGAGGTGACAAGGAGTTTGAGTTTTTCAAAAACGAGAGGAAGTGCTTTGACGAAATGTTTCGAATACGTTTCATCGATATAGTTAGCTAATGCGAAAATTAGCTCAATAGTATCCAACTGTACTTTTTCAGAAGGATGTTCATTTCCTTTCTTTCCCAAGAAGTCCACTGTCTCCCTTTTCAGGCCGGCTGCTCCTACATCGTTTTGGAAGCAAATCGTTATGATTGAGAGAGCGCTAGAGACATCAAATTCTGACTCTGAGCTTGCGAGTTCCGCAAGAAATCCTTGGAACTCAGGCCATTCTTTAGCATCTGTAGCAACTGGTTCCTTATCCTTGTTCTCGTCATCGTCATCATCATCTTCATCATTAGTATTAGAGTGACTATCTATTGTGATAAGCACATTCGCAATAACTTCACATAGCATTTCTCTTAGTGAGAGATCATTTTCGGACCTGGTGAGGGTTGAAAGCTCTTTTTTATAAAGATCTCTGGTCTCTTTGCTCAACCTTGTCCAGTATTCTTGAGGAGTTTTGTCAAATTGGTAGCAGAGCTCTATCTTCCAGATATTGAGAATTAATGTTTTAACAGGCATGTTCAGGTTTTCTTTAAATATCGTCATGTAGGAAACATATAATTCATCAAGATTTTCTTTCTTGTATTGAGCGATCTGACTTTCATAGTCTTTTAGATCAGCGTCTTCACCTTTGAGAGTGATATCATTCAAGATACCTTCTACTTTGCCTCTAATTGACATAATGATATGTTGGAATACAAAATTAGCTAATAAAAATTTTTTTATTATATTAATTGGATTTGCACGTAATAAATAAGCAAGTAGTTAAATATTACTACTTCTAAAAAGGCGGGCAGCTTAGATGCATAAGTAGAAGTAACTGAAAATGGTATTTAAATAACCAATATGCTCACAGATGAGTGAGTGCTAATGACTCCAAGCATGGCCTGAAAGATGGTTCTGCCCTAACTGAAATTTGTTCATCCTATATTAGAATCTCCTTATCAATCAGTGCTGAGTTAGATTCTAAAGCTCCATTCATCACTCAAGTTGATTAGGTCTTTTTAGAGGTACAAAAGCTGGTTTTCTGACTGAAAAATTGCCACAAAAAAAACAAACAAAACCCAACAATAAGAAAACCAATTACAAATTTATATCCAAGTCAACAAGCGCATCATCTTCTCCTGCATTTTCTGAACTTCTCCATACAAGCCACGCGACGGCTTTGATAAGGAAGAGATTCTTTATTAAATATCCTCTTCAAATTCACATCATAAAAGACTCTGCATCACGTTAAGTATTCTTATCCATACTAATCCTACAAGTTCTTTTGTCATATTCCTGTCGCTGGTGTGTCCTTTGATTACTTCTCTATGTATTTCAGCCTCAGCACACAAAAACCAATCTCGTGTACTGGACTTGAGATGAAATAAATATATTATTAAGAACCAAACTTTTTATTCCCAATTAACCTGAAGCTCAGTGCACTGTATGCAACCTCAACAGAAGCCAAGCTACTTTCGGTTAAAGAAAGAATTGGCCCAGAATTACCTTCAAGACCGTTATGCTCAACAAACAGCATCAGGGGACGATGTTAAGAAATTTATACTGATTATCTCAGCCTTTGTTTTAGTCCAAGCAATTATAGATTTCACTCAACACAAGAGGAAATTCCAACTCGTACTAATTATCCTGTTTTCCACTCTCATTCTCTGCGTCTTAATGCTTCTCATCCACAGAATCAAGATAAAATTTCAGAAGATGAAGCATTGGCATCTGGAAGTCTTTTTTTTAGTGATAATTACACTTGCTATGGCTGGAATGATCGCTATGCCTATATTAAGCGATTCATACAGCTCATCAGGTCTTTTTCAAGGAGGATTGCAGCTTGGTCTCGACATCCTCGTTCTGATCTCCTTCGTAACCTACTATAATGCACGATGGGTCTTTTCGATTATCATGATTACTCTGATGTGGGGTGGAATTGTATTCATTATGCTCTATGTCGACGGCTTTCAAGCGTCCGAAGACACAGTCCCTCTGATCAAAGGCTATGTTATGATGATTCTGATTATATTTTACCACGAGAAGTGCCTTAGAAACAACTTCGAACGACGCTCTGTCCTCTCAGAAAACCAGATTTCCTTTAAACAGATCCTTCAGCAACTGAACGAAACCATTATCGTGGTTAATCGACAACTTGATGTTAAATATTGCAACGGAAAAGTCTTTTTGGGAGATTCAATCAATAGCTCTCCGGCAACGGTGTCATCGCAAATCCCAGGACCTATAATGAGAAAACCTTCCTTCTATACTGCAGATAAAACTTTTGTCGACACAGTGGTGAGACTCGAGCTGCACCAAACGAGACTTATAAACGAAAAATGTCCTGCTATCTGCCAAAGATTCAAAGGCCTGCACAATTTGCGGAATTTAATCGAATTACTTTCAGAGGATACCGAGTGTTTCAATGAGCTTTCCGAGATGAAGAGTATTGGATGCAATGGCGCGGTTTTGGAGGAGAATAGAAGCACACTCAAAGAGTATTATGAAATCCATATTTCCTGCGCAGTGATCGATGATCAAGAGTGCGTGGTTATCATCATGACGAACATTTTCGAGAGTATCAGAAGACTCAAAGAGACTAACGAAATGCAAAAGAATATTCTCTCCGCGCTGTCTCATGAGCTCCAGACGCCGCTTAATACCGCGACGAACTGCCTGGAAGCAGCGTCTAAGCATCACGCGATTGATGAGGTTGTGAAAGACACACTCATTGTTCCTTCGCTAATAAACTGCAAGCTTCTCGAAAGCTTCATATGTGACGTTTTGGACTTCGTTCAGATGAAAACTGGTGACTTTATCCCAAAAATCGAAAAGGTCCGGCTACTACCTTGTGTGAACGATTGCGTCTCGCTGTTTTCGAATTCCCTGAAGAAAAAGAATCTCAAATTTCGAATAGACTGCCCATTCCGCCAAAATTGCGAAATATCTACGGATTTCAGAAGATTGAAGCAAATACTCACAAAGCTGCTTGGAAATGCAGTCAAATACACCTTCAACGGAGAAATCAAACTTTCCATACAGCAAATGTCTCATCGATTGCTGTTTACGCTTAAAGACGATGGCATTGGAATGAATAAAGCAGAATTTGATAATCTGATCTCCAATCTGAGAAACACAAAAATTGGTAATAAAGTAGGCAATCAGTCCACCGGCGCTGGGTTGGGTCTAATCGTGGCGAATGAGCTAGCAAAGGAGCTCAACCCAGGAACGCGCCAAGGACTTAAATTCGTATCCGCTAAAGGCACTGGAACGCAGGTTAGTTTCGAAATAGAAGATCAAAGGCCTGTGTTCAGTGACGTGCCCGATGATAGGTCCGAAAACTACCCTTTTTTGAACGAAGATCTGAGTACTTCCATACAACCGGTTCCTTCAACGAGGATCTTCAAGTCAAAAAATGAGATGAGTTCTCCTTTTCAGTCCCCTAAGCGAGAATGCGGGAATAAGCCTCGAATTTTAGTCGTTGATGATGATGGGTTTAATATTCACACAATTGAGACTGTGCTGGGTTCATTAGGCTTCCAATGTGACACGGCATTCAATGGAAAAATCGCGCTCGAGTGTATCGACAAGAGGAGCCATGAAGTCTGCTGTGAGAATTGTAGAGGCTATGACCTCATTCTTATGGATTTTAATATGCCGGTGATGGATGGATTGGAAGCGACGAGGCAAATTCGTAGTAAAATCTCGGAGAAAGAGTGGAGAGAGACGGTTATCGTTGGATGTACTGCGTATGTTGGAGAAGAGAAAAAGAAAGAAGGATTGGATAGTGGAATGAACGACTGCATCAATAAGCCTGTGACAAAAGTAAAGATTGAAAAAATTGTAGCGAATATCGTGAGTCGCAATTTAGAGAGGCGATACGCCCAAATGTTTCAGTGTAAAAACTGAAATATCATTATTTTGTTAGTCATAGAAACCTGTAGTAATCTATTTACTAAAATCAGTTTTGTTCGAATATTAGTGACTTTGTTTGTAAATCAAGTATCTTCTTTCAGAAAAAGTTAATGTGTAAATTATGTTTGTTTACGTAATTTTCAGTATTTTTTTCCGTAGCGACGTTGCGGGCTAAAATATTGGCTTGTATGGGAAACTTTGTTGAATTTTCTTTAACAAAAGTATAACAAATTTACTTCAGAATTGGTTGCACTTGGTTAGATCTATCCTAGTTGACATTTCATTGCCGCAATGAATGGGAAACTAAAAGTTATTGAAACGAAAACGGCCAACTGTCTCGTATGTACATCATAATCGGCTGCCGGTTCTGAGTTTGTCAGTCATTCAAAAGGTTGAAATCGACCTTAAGAAGTTGTTATATGATGGAATTTACAAAATTACTCAAAATTTGAACTTGTTTCATCTTGCGGTCTGCCCGCCGGACATTCACCATTCTCTAATCCTTTCATGACTTATTAACGTAAATATATACAGTTGTGGTCATCATGTATCAACCATTCCCATATTCAGTCTTTTGCACACCCTGGTACGATAGTACGAGAGCGATTTGCTTTTTTTTTGGAAGGCACCACTTTCGTCTGGGTCATTGATAGCAGAACAGTAGCCCTAAACTTATTTAGTATCTAAGCAGCCTACGAACTTGGATCAGATGATTGGAAAATTATGTCACTGAGGAACACATACGAAAATTTAATTTCTTGAAGGCTAGCGGCAAGTAGAGTTCCGAGCGTTAATCGAAAAAGCTGGACCACTAAAACTCAAGAGTTCTAAGGAATTGAACGGAAAATTCTCAAATTTATTTCAAAAGAGCATTGTTTTGCTCGCACTGGCTCTGTATTGAACAATTGAGAGAGAGTGCCGACAGCTTCTTAAAATTCAGCACAACTCGACTTTTCTTTTCAGGTCAACAACACCTCGGAAGGAACGCGAAGTTAATGATGAAATTTTGTAAAATGATGTTAATGATGTTTATTTATGCCGACAACTCACTTCATATTTTTCTTATAAAATGGTAATTAGTTGCTTAATCATGGTTTCTTCAAGTCTGCATTTCAATTTCTTTTACTACACTATATAACTCGTCAAGCTCATTTTTAAATTGCGAACCTCTCTGAAACAAAAAAATTTAATCATCTTTTGGAAAAGGCCTCGAGTAAATTAACCAACTAGGTTTATTCAACCCAAATTTTCAGCCTCATTTGAAAAGACCAAAAACGAGAGGCCTGCTTCATACAGGTTGGCCAACCCGAACTTATTTTCAATGTACAACCTGATAAATTCGAACTTGGGCTTTCACAAAATAGCTGTTTAGCTACTGCGGAAGAAAAACATTTTGAATACTCCCACATCTGATTTTTCGAGCGTACCTCAGCAGTATCAGGCGCAGCGGCTTCTTATATTTCTTGTTGCTTAAGTCTAATGCTAGCTAAACAGGTTTGGAAGTGGGGTCTGCTTGGAGAAATTCCGATAGAATTCATGGATTTATTCCGATTGTTCTCTACTATATTTATTTACCAAAAAAAAAAAAGTTCTCGATTTGGAATACGAAAAAATTTGCAACTTTACGATAAATAGAAGATTCTGTAAAAATTCAGCGATTTAACTGACATATAAAAAAAGTATGCACACTGACATTAACCCCATTAGAGGTTCAAAATTAATTTAAAGAGGTCTTTCGTATTTGTTAAAACAAATAAAACGAAAGTATAGAAGAATGAATATCCTACTTCGGTTCAAATCGCACAATCATGAAACGAGATTCCACGAGAACCTGGAGATCTACACGTCTCGCATGATTGTCGCTCATTCTGTGCTCTGTCTGGTCACGATTCCTTTTGTACCGGCGATCCAATACTTCGCATATAGAGGGGTAGCTTCAACTCAGTTGATGATCCAAAGAACTGCTCTCGCTTACACAGTTAATATTTTCTTGCTGATCCTCTCTATCATTCTTCGGAAGTATCGCCGGAGGCTCGCGAAAAAACATAATGCGGTGAGATGGGTGTTGGATATTATGTATTGTCTCGTGGAAGTCTACGAAGGATATTTTTGGATGCAGGGGTTGAATCTTCGAGGAAATACGCCTGTGTATTTCTGGGGATGGTGGCATTGTTTAATTGCGGTGATTAAGATTAATATAATTTCAAGATGGTATATGAAATTAATTGCTTATTTGGAACTGATCATGCTCTTTGGTATTAAAATCTATCTCTTCCAGACAGACTACTCCATTTTAATCACGTTGGTGCAGGCAATCGTTTTTTTGGGATTTCAGACCTATTTCCAAGAGCGATCTGATAAAACTCGTTTTTTGGAAAAGCAGACTCTTTTTGAGGAAACTGAGGCTCTTCGAGAGATCATCGAGCAGACGGCTGAGGCTATTATGATATATGGCATCGATGAAGGAGTGCTGTTTAAAAATTCGAATAAGTATGAGTGGTGGAATGAAAGTTTGACGTTTGAAGATAATATGAGCAAAGTTCGTCTTGACCAAAAATCGAATACCACGCCAACTATGGTAAACAGCTTTTGTTTGCAAATTTGTAACGTTTTTTTCTCTCCATTTTAGCATAACTTGCCGACTGAAGCAGCAGAAATGTATGACAGGAACGATCTTTTTCATTTGATCGAAAATCTAAGATCAAACTACCGATATACTCTCAAAAAGAAAACGTCATGCAACAGCTTAAGCAATGAAGGATCTTCACATAACAATCTCCGTATCGTCTATGGAGAAGTGAATATTGAGGAATTGGAGAAGATCTATCAACTTGAAATACGTATTTTATACATGACCTTCAGAGAGAAACCTGCACTAGCCTTGATTATCTCAGATATTACTCAACGAAATACCATAATCACGTTACAAGATAATAATAATTACAAGAATCGTCTTCTCGCATCAGTTTCACATGAGCTAAGGACTCCTCTTAACGCAAGTATGAATTTCACACGTATGGCCATTGAGGATCCCAGCGTTCCTGCAAACATTAAGGATGAATACCTCACACCATCTCTAATTTCAAGTCAGTTGTTGTTGTATCTGATCAACGACATTCTAGATTTCTCACAGATTTCAGCCAATAAGTTGCGGCTTGTTTATGAGAAGTTTGATGTTCGTGATTCACTAGAGCAATGCGTGAATCTCATTAGAATGCAAGCATCTCGTAAAAATTTAGAGCTGGAAGTTGATTTTCAGTTGAAATGCAAAACATCAGACTTTTGCACTGATCACAATAGATTAAAACAAATCGTACTGAATTTGCTCAGTAATGCAATCAAATTCACCCTGTCAGGGAAAATTACGATCAAAGCCAAGCTTCAATATAAACAGGGCTCTTTTTCAGAGTTAGTGACATCAACTCTAAGAAAGCAATTGCATGTTTCAGTCCAAGATACCGGGATTGGAATGTCTCCTGCAGATCAAAAGAAACTTTTCCAAGCGTTTGAGAAAATAGAGTTAGGAGATCGTGTTGCACTCAACTCAACCGGAGTTGGTCTTGGATTATTTATTTCAAATAACCTTGTTATGATGCTGAATCAGCCAAGCACTATGGACAACCATATCAGAGTTGAATCTGAGAAAACGTTGGTACAAAGTTCTCATTTACCATCCAAGAGCAAGAAGGCAGCAGCGCAATCCTCTCGTCGAAAGGAAGCAATGATGAAGATTATAACAGCGGTGTGGAGGAGAACCCTCACAAGGAGGAAGAAGATAGAATGGGAATATATTTTAAAAACCCTGAGCAGCTTAAACTAGGTCTTAGTTCAACCAAAATTCCAAAATGCACATGCACGTGTCCTCCAATACTGATTGTTGATGATGACATCTTCAACGTATCAGCATTGGAATCGATTATGAAAAAGCTTGGGTATACCTGCGACACTGCCTTTAACGGAAAGCAAGCCATCGAAAAGATATCGGAAAGAAATAAAGAGAAAAAATGCGGGTTGTTCTGCTCTACAAGTTACAGAACCATTTTCATGGATTGTAGTATGCCGATAATGGACGGTTTTGAGGCCAGCAAAGTGCTAAAGAGTAAGATGCAAAGAAAAGAGATTCCTGACACACCAATCGTCGCATGCACTGCATTTGTTCAGGAGAGAGAAAAGCAGCGAGCGCATGAAGCTGGAATGGAATTTCATCTGATAAAGCCGATAACCCCAGAGAAGATTAGATCTACTTTGCGAAAAGTAGAGAATTACTATTCTAGCAAATATAAAGCCAATTAATTCGTTTAGTCTTTTTACAGGTGTAAAGCTATACAAAAAACACCCGTTGTATCTTTTTGTCAAAATTCTCGCTGATATGAAAAGGATAAAGCGTTATTGTTTATGAATAATTTTAAATACTTCCTTTCAAATTTTTTGACTCTGATATCAACATTTCAAAAAAAGAAAAAAAGAAAATCCTCTTGGAGGAAGTAATAGATTTTCTAACATCCGAGGTTGAGATTAACTTACCTCATAGTTACTTACATGGATAATTAATATTGTTCAAACATAAAGCTTCTCCACTTATTCCCATCGGGTTCTGAGCTGTATGTAGAAAACAACTCTATTTCATAACTCTCCAAAGCAACGCTAGTTCTCATCATAACTTGTTGTTTCCTAAGACCTCTTTTGATAAAATTACTATTGAGCTAATTTAGTTCTCAGTTTCGTGCCATTTACATGCAGGAAATATTCGGGAATACGATTCGATTTGTATGATCTCACCTTTTCATCAAAAACGGTGAATCAGAAAGTTAGCTATTCTTAGCAAGCCAACAGATGGCATAAGGTGAGGCTAATTTGTAGGTTCCCAGACGGTTTTTTGAAAAAACAAAAGGTCTAATCCCAACTCTTTGAATCACATTTCTGCCATTTTCGCATTCTTAGGCTCTTTCTCTCTTGGATTTAGGTAGTTACTGAGTTCAGGTTTTTAACTGAATCCTAGCTCTCTTCAATTGAGTAATTCAGCTACGTAAGTAGTAAAATCATTTTTGCTCTGTAAGGATGATTAATCCTAACACTTGGATCACAAGGCGGAATTCATTTCTTCTTCTTTTCATAGTATATTCCTGAGAAAGCAAATTAGAAATGGAGATTGCTTGAAGAAGGTGCGAATTTTCATCGTATCCGTTGTTTTTTTCTATCGATTTCCGAAAAAATTTTTGTTTCTGTTTTATAAGTAATTGAAATCTAACAGCAAATTCTTCTGAGATTCTTCTGAAAAAAGTTATTAATTAATTGGGTGTTTTCCATACACCCAATTTCGTAGTCTTGCAATTGTCATCTTAATTCGAGTTTATCTAATATTAGATAAAATTAAGCCTAAAGATCAGAAGAATGAACATTCTACTAAGGTTCAAATCGCACAAATATGAGACAAAGTTCCACGAAAACCTGGAGCTTTATACATCTCGCATGACCGTTGCTCATACTGTGCTCTGCTTGGTCATGATCCCTTTTTTGCCGGCAATCCAATATTTCGCTTATAGAGAATCAGCCACAACGCTAGTAATGGTTCAAAGGGTCGCCCAACAATACGCGATCAATATCGCCTTACTGATCATTGCTCTTATCTTGAGAAAATATCGCAGAAGGCTCGCGAAAAGACATAATGCTGTTAGATGGGCTTTGGATACTATGTATTGTGGTGTCGCAGCATATGAGAGTTACTACTATGGGCAAGGATTGACTCTTAAAGGAAATTCACAAGTGTATTTCTGGGGTTGGTGGAATTGTTTATGTGCTCTGATTAAGATCAATATCATCTCAAGATGGTATATGAAATTGTTGGCTTATCTGATACTGATAGTGTACTTTGGAATAAAGACCTATGTCCTCCAGACAGACTACGCCATTTTAATTTCACTGTTCCAAGCAATCATCTTTTTGGGATTACAAACCTATTTTCAGGAGCGTGCCGATAAAACCCGTTTCTTGGAAAAACAAACACTTTTCGAGGAAACTGAAGCACTTCGAGAGATTATCGAGCAGACTACTGAGGCTATTATGATATATGGGATCAATGAAGGAGTGCTGTTCAAAAATTCGAGCAAGTATGAGTGGTGGAATGAGAGTTTGACATTTGAAGACAACCTGAGCAGAGTGCGTCTTGACCATAAATCAAATATCACAACCACAACAACAACGGTAAATTATTTTCAGCTGTCAATTTGTAACATTTTTTGGGGAAATTTGTTAGCAACATCATCCTTTAACCACTGATGCAGCTGAGATATATGGCAACTCTGATCTTTTTAGCTTTATCGAGGATCTAAGAATAAACTACCGATCTCATCTCAAAAAGAAATCGCTTTTCGACTCAAGAAAAGAAGAAGAAAAGACTGCACAAAATAACCTCCGCATCGTCTACGGAGAGGTTAATGTCGATGAAGTAGAGAAGATCTATCAACTTGAAATACGCATTTTATACATGACCTTCAGAGAGAAACCTGCACTAGCCTTGATTATCTCAGATATTACTCAACGAAATACCATAATCACGTTACAAGATAATAATAATTACAAGAATCGTCTTCTCGCATCAGTTTCACATGAGCTAAGGACTCCTCTTAACGCAAGTATGAATTTTACACGAATGGCCATTGAGGATCCCAGCGTTCCCACAAACATTAAGGATGAATATCTCACACCATCTCTAATTTCAAGTCAGTTGTTGTTGTATCTGATCAATGACATCCTCGATTTCTCGCAAATTGCGGCCAATAAACTGCGCCTTGTGTATGAAAAGCTTAACGTTCGAGAGTCAATTGAACAGTGTGTGAACCTGATTAGGATGCAAGCATCTAGAAAAAATTTAGAGCTGGAATTTGATTTTCAGATGGATTGCATCACATCGGAGTTTTGCACTGATCATAATAGATTGAAACAAATCGTACTGAATTTGCTCAGCAATGCGATTAAATTCACCCTGTCAGGCAAGGTTTCTGTTACAACTAAGCTTGAATATAAACAGAGCTCTTTTTCAGAGTTGGTTACGTCGACCATGAGAAAGCAATTGCATGTATCAGTCCAAGATACCGGCATTGGAATGTCTCCTACAGATCAAAAGAAACTTTTCCAAGCGTTTGAGAAAATAGAATTAGGCGATCGCGTAGCACTGAACTCCACTGGCGTCGGTTTAGGATTATTTATTTCAAACAACCTCGTGATGATGCTGAACCAGCCAAGCACTATGGACAACCATATCAGAGTTGAATCCGAAAAGAATGTTGGTACGAAATTCTCCTTTACAATTCAAGAGCATGAGGGAAGTGGTGGACTCCATTCGTCGAAAGGCAGCCATGACGAGGATTATCACAGCAGCATAGAAGAAACCCCTCACCAGTCCGAAATGGTCAGGCTGGGGATAAGCGGAGACACCTTTGCACGCAGAACAATATATTTTAGAGATCCTGAGCAGCTCAAACTTGGTCTCACGCATAGTAACACTCAGAAATTCGTCTGCACTTGTCCTCCAATACTGATCGTTGATGATGACATCTTCAATGTAACAGCATTGGAATCCGTTATGAAAAAACT
>ENA-UOTX01000082-UOTX01000082.1-compost-metagenome-genome-assembly--contig:-NODE-82-length-96473-cov-9.390815_pt1 | contig 96473 bp, 61 predicted proteins | sample MGYA00238143_ERZ746982 | MGnify/ENA primary metagenome ERZ746982 (study PRJEB28758, sample SAMN06268862) | compost metagenome | isolation source: single cell | place: USA: California, Emeryville, Joint... | reverse complement strand
AATCTCACTTTGATTTGTTCAGAAAAAGTTCTGTTGGAGTTGGAGATTATGAAGTAAGATATAAAGCAGAAAAATCTCGAAGAGCTAAAAACCAAATTGAAATTATTTCAAGCTGAAAATGAGGAACTTAAATCGAAAATTGATACCCTTACTGCAGAAAATGGCGAGAAAAGCGGCATTATTGACCACCTTGAAGATTTAAGAGAGACTCTTGAAGATGAAATTCAAACTCTTCAAGAAAACGATAGATTGAAAAATCCGAATCGAGAGAGTGAATTAAAGGAGCAGATCAAGAGGCTACAACAAGAGAATGCCAAGTTAGAAGATGAGCTGAAAAAAGCACAACAAACTTTAGATGACTCAAATTTGAAAGCTGACATTCAACAGACCTTGAGAATTCACAATGATGTTTTAGAAGCAAAGGAGAATGAGTTAAACCAACTGAAAGAATCTTTGGATCATTTCCTCCAAGAAAGTAGAATGAAAGATGTACTTTTTTGCATTGAATTGGAACGACTACATGCGATATTAACAGAAAAAGTACAGCAAAACAATGAGTTAAAAGAGCGACTTGATACTCTTGAAGAAAAGAACTTAATAAGGGGACCAGTTAGCCCTAGAAATAGGGAAACTAACGAAAAACTGAAGAACAGTGGGATTTCTGGGGAAGTATCCTTGCAAAGACCACCCTCTGTAACTAAAGAGGCACAAGATCTGCAAAACACAATCAAACAATTGGAAAAAGAGCATCAGCAAGAATTGGATAATACTCGATTAGATTTGAAGAATAACCTTGATACCATGCTGAAAGCGGCGCTTAGAGAAAATGAAGCTTCTTTGAAAAATCATGTTGAGCAAGAACAGATAATCAAGATATTACTGATGATTGAAATAGATCGGCTTCATGACGTTGTTCAGACTCTTTCTGATGAATTAGAGCATCTTGAGGATCAATGCAGCGGCATGCGTTCCGAGCACGTAAAAGAAATCAATGCATTGCAAAACAAAATTGAAGAATATCAGAGCAGCAATAAACCTTCAACGGAACGTTTTGATCCTGACTCGAATTGCTCCAATCCAAAAATACTTGTTCATCAAAACCAGAGCCATGAATTAGAAAATGCAGTCAAAACGTTGCAAACTGAAATTGGAAAACTAAGCAGAGACCTTTCCGATAAAAATGCAGAAATAGAGAGTCTTAGAGCAATGAATACGCAGCTTGAAAAAAAATGCAATGTCAATCTCGATAATTTAACAAAAGAACTGAGCTTGAAGTTGAAGAATGAACAAGACGCTCTAGAAAATAAACACACACCTACTACCTCCGTCGCTATGAAAGAGGGGACAAGGTCGATGATTGAGAAACTCGTCAAGGCTCAACAAAATCGTATTACAGAGCTCGAAGAAATTACAAATGCTTTACAAGACGAAGTAATTAAAGCAAAAAGGGATAGTGTTGATCATGCGAACGACGTGGATAAGTGGAAAATGAAATCAGATATCCTAGAAAAGAAGTTACAAATCGAAGGTATTCCTATAAAATATTCTCAAAATAAAGCCGACAAGAGCTCTGCTAATCCTCGCCAAGAATCTGAACTTGAAAAATCTTTAGAGAACGAAAATGATTCCTATAAACGCTGGAATAATGAGTTACTGGAGGTTATCTCAAAACTGAAAGAAGATGTAGCAAACGAAAAGAGAGATAATTTTGATAAAGCTATAGAAATCGATGCTTGGAAGAAGAAGTATTTCAAGCTTGAGAGCTCTGTCAATGAAGATCGTGAAAAAATTAAAGAAACTATGCAAAATTTCTTGAGCAAAGATGGAAAGAACCCAAGTCTGCTGAGAGCCTTCGATGATTATTGGAATGAGAATTCAACAACAAACTCTCCTCATTTCAATCTTGAAAGAGTCGATACACAAAACCAAATTGAGTCAAGAAATCGTGGCAAACTTTTCCCATCATTGGTAAAATCACAAGGAAGAGACCACCAGAAAAAACCTTATTTGAACGCAGCCTTAGAGGAGCGGCAAGACCCTCAAAGAGATTCTGATCACCTAGTAGAGTCCAAGCAAATCCAACCAGAATACTTGAACCTTCGCGATTTACCATCGAACAATGCAAATGTGGGAGTGGAGCCTACACAAAAGCCACGCTCCAATTTTTCTGATTTAGTAGTTACAACAGCAAAGAGCATTACTCCGTTCGATCCGATCTCAGAACACAAGCTAGGATTCCCATTAACAAGAGAAAATCGTTCTCAATTAACACTAAATATATCAGATCAAACTCCTTTCTCCGACGAGTACTCTCTTTCTGGTCCAAATGACAAACCTCGATTGGATGAAGATAATTTTATGCAACAGCTCAGAAACCGTGAGATTGAGCAAGAATCTCTGCGACAAACGAGACCGAACGTCCAATTCGCGAGGGCTAATAATGTATCTCCAATGTACGGAAAAATTCGCAATCAGAGTACCAATCCAAGTCCAAATAACTCTCAAAGAGGAAAATTTAATCTGAAAACGAGCGCTCCAAAAGAGAATGAACACTCTATATCGGATATATCCTCAAATTCTGTCCAGATCACTCCACGTGATATCACCGGACATTCCCCATTACTGGCGAGGAAATCTCCTCGTGGAGCGGCATATACTGAAGAAAGACCTAGCGGTATAATGCCTAACCACTTTGATTCCTTTTTGAAAGCTGCTAATTTGAAGATAGATCAGCCGAATGCTCAGAGCCAATACTTAAACCCAAGTTATACTCGCAACTTAGATTCTACACGTCTTGAGGAACCAAGCGCAAATGAAATCTACACAGCATCATCTCAAAACTTGGATTGTGGTCAGCAACGTCTTACTCCTCTCTCTTGTACAGACGAGAATCGTTTCTATGACGAACAAAAGGTCATCCCTGGGTTGATAACCCAGGCAGTGAGTTCTGAATATCTTAAGAATCTTCAACAAAACGAAATCAGGCTCGTTCTTATGTCTGTAGAACTTGAGCGTTTATCAAATATTCTGAAGCTAAAAGATGAAAATGTACAGAGGCTTCAAGAGAAACTCTCGGAGCAAGAAAACAAATACGATGATTTAAGACTGAGCAATCTGACTTCGCAGCCGATTCTGCGAGATCTGGCTACGTCGCAGAATAGCTGGAATGGAGAAAGAGTTGGGTTAGAGAGACAACTGAATTTGCAGAAAGAAATTCTGAGGGACTACGAGATAAAAGTAAGGGAATTGACCCTAAGAATTGAGGAGTTACAGAGAGAAAATGGTCAGCTAGCTGCTTCTGAGAGAAATTTGAAATTTGAACTTGAGAAGGCGAAGCTGAACTACGAAACTTCCTTGAAGCAAGTACTTGCACAGGAAATGGCTGACCAAAGTCTTAAATTCGCCGAAGAAAGAAAGCATTTAGAGGATACATTGCGTGATGAAAAAGTAAAATCGCAAGACTTAGAGAATAAAGCGATTTATCTCATGAAAGAAAACGGGAGATTGTCGTGCATAATTGAAGAACGAGATAAAGATATTGATAAATTGCTGAAAGATAATAAAGCTCGAGCAAGAGAATTGCAAGATATGCATAATCAATTGATTGGAAGCGAGAATAAGTATCATATTGCTGTCGCAGACTTGAGAAAACAGTTTGAAGAAGAAAAAGAAACGCAATTATCTCAACAAGCAACAAAAATTAAAGCCGACCATCAAGTGGAATTGAAGCGTTTAAAGGATGAAATTCAACATCTTCAGGTTATTTTAGCTGGAAAAGATGATAAGATTCAAGAAATGAAAGAAAATCTAGAGCACTTGACCCAAGCACTTCAAGAAAGGGAGAAAGAGATTGATCGACTAACTGATACGCTGAAGAGAGCTGAAGAAAAATATCACTGTGAACAAGAAACTCAGAGACTTGAATCTGCAAGGCAACTTAAAGCTACTTTGGATTCTGAGTTAAAAAAATTGAGTGAAAGAGAGGCAATAGAGAAAAATGCGCTTGAGCTAGAAAATCAGAGACTACAAGACAAATGTGACGAACTTACATCTCAACTAAAAGAATCTGACAGTTTGGTAAACAAACTTGAGAAAGGGAACACGGAGCAAGCTGCTGAGCTGGACTTTTGGAAGCGCACTTGCGAGCAACAGGAAAGGAATAAGCAACTTGAGATCAATAATTTCCGAGATGAATACGAAATCAAAGTGAAAAATCAGCTCCAAGCAAAAATAAATGAAATGGTCAAGGATTTTGAGAAAGAGAGAAGCTCACTAGATGATTCTCTCAAAAAATGCAGATTGAGAATACAGGAATTGGAAATCCAGTGCTTCATGCTTATGATCGAGTTAGATCGCCAAAGCAGTCTTCGAGCCAACGTTGAGAAAGAACTAACAGATCTCCATCAGAAAGAATTGGAGAAACAACAGCAGCACCAAGAAGAGTTAGAAGAACTTAAGAGTCAATTTGAACGAATGCTTAAAGCACGTCTAGAATTGGAAGCAAAAGAGTCAGATAAACGATTGCATCGTGAACGAGCTCTGCTGGAAGGTCAGATAAGCGACCTACAAAACCACCAAGCAGAACTGGAAGGATTAATCCAAGATCTCAAATGTAATAATGCTAAGCTTTCAGAAGAACTAACCAGATTGAGGAGAGAAAAGAAGGATTTGATTGAAAAGTGCAATTCTCTCGAACAAGCAAGAAGCCAACTTGAAAATAATCTGTCTACCATCCAAAGCGAAAACGAGCGGATTGGAAGAGAAAGAAACAACCTACTGGGAAAAATAGAAAGTTTAGAGCAAATTATTCATCAGATCCAAGCTGAACAAGAGAAAAAGATTGCAGTGCTTATGAATGAGAACAAGTGCCTGCAAGATGAGGTCACAATGAAAGAAAATGCGCTGCGAAATCTAAGGGACCAATTTGAAAAAACGAAACAAGAGATGATCAATCATGTAAACAATTTGAAACATCAGTTTGAGACTACGAAAAGACAGGAAATTGCCCAGATTGAGAATAAAGCGAATCAGGAAATCGAGAAACTATTCTCAGAACTGGAAAGAGTCGGAAACCATCTTGAGGAAAGAGAACAGCATATTTCAAATCTGCAAAAGGAACTTGAAGCTGCTAATTACAATCTGCGAATCAAATTACAAGAGAACGAGAAATTACGCGAGCAATTAAATGAGATTCATAAGGAGTATAAGAAGAAGCTTCAAGACCAGAGTGAAGCTTTTAATGATGAGAAAAGGAAAGAATTGAACACACTTCTAGCTGAGCAAACCAAACTTTTTGAAAAAGAAAAACAAAATTTGTTGAACCAATTAAATGAAATGAATCATTTCCTTCAGCAGTTGAGTAATGAGAAAGATCGCAGGCAAGCCGAAATAAATGAGCTTAAGCAGATTTTGGTAGTATTAAAACGTGAAAAAGAGCAAGCACTCACTGATCTCAAAGAAAAGCTTGATAAAGAGCATCTGAAAGCACTAGAGAGAGCAGAAAAATCGTTTGGTGACACAAAAAGTACGCTCGAACAAAAAATCAAGGAGCTCTCTCAGAGTCTTCAGGAGTCATCAACAAGGAACATGATGTTAAATTCTGAGATTCAAAGGCTCAATGCTCTTGTTCAATCTAAAATGAGAGAGGTCGAGGAATTAAGAGAAGAGGTTGACAAAGTCGAGAGCGAAAAAGATACCGCCTTAGATCAATTGCAATCTCACTTTGATTTGTTCAGAAAAAGTTCTGTTGGAGTTGGAGATTATGAAGTAAGATATAAAGCAGAAAAATCTGCTTTAGAGTCTCAACTATTGGAGTTGCATGGAAAATTAGCCCAAGCCCAAGAAAATATTATGAGTTTGGAGAAAGAAAATAAGAGACTTAAAGAGCCGGGAAATATATCAACAACCTTAGCGAGCAAGCAACTCGAAATTCAACAGAAAATTGATGAGCTTGACCAGGTAAAAAAAAAGTATGAAGAAGCCATGAAAAATATGAGCATAGCTCCAATTATCAATATGCTCCAGAGCAAACCAAAAGAGAAAGGTAGTCTTTCAAGCAGAACTAGCAGGTTAGGAGAAAACAGCAGTGCTTATGGAGAAAAAGATATTTATGGAGCTAAGACTAATCTATAATATTTTATGTTCAAATGCTGAACTACCTGTAATGATTTTCACAATCCAGCTTGACATTACTTCTATTTTAATTCTCTCTCTTTTTTTTTGTAAGAACTCAAATCTAAGCAGAAATTATATTCCTAACGTTAACCCAGAGAAACGATGGCAAGAATTAGCAATTTCTTGCAAAATGGGACAACATAGTGCTCTGAGTCACAATTTTCCCGTGGTCCTATTATGCTCCGACTACAGCGAACGAAAACGTTCTTTTTGCCTAAAATAGAGTTCTGATATAAAAAATTAATTCAGGTTTTCACCCAGACTTCGAGGCTTTTAGAATTTTATTTTTTATTCAAACCTTCTACTCATGAGACTGCTGAATTTAAACATTTTTTTGTTATGGTGACAGCCTGCTGGATTAGCCAACCTATTAAAGATAGGTAGGTATACGAATCTGATAGGTGTCAAAAAGGGAGATTTATCCTTCCATCTTTATTAGATAATTTTCTTAACTGGTTTTTCGTCACACCTTCAGAGAAGGCATATTGCAAATAGCACATTTAGGCTCGCTTCTCAGCAAAGTGCTACTATTGTGTAGCTCCTTGATATTAATGCTTCGATATAGTTATTCAAAGTCTGTGCCTTCTTGAGGACAGTTTCGCGTTAATCAGAAGCAGCGGCACACATCTCTCAGCACTCGGACCTAGGTCTGGAGAGGCAATTCATTTCGTGATTGATGACTAACTCTAATTAATAAGAGGATTAAAAACGGATAATACCATTTCTGAACGCTTCTGTGAATAAGTTCACATTTGTTTTCAGAAAATACATGACTAAATGAGGAAGTAACATTGAACCGACCTCTAATATCAACGTAGAACTTACAGAGGAGAAACATGCCTATGCATTCGGATTCAACGGGAAAAATGGGATACTCCAACTTGATCTGATCGCTGCAAAGGTATCAATAAATTCATTTCGAAAAGATAACTGCGAACTAATGCTATGAAAAGAGGAGCTGGCCAATGGAGTCACTCACTCCCTTGTAAGAAAGTTCCTCACTGGCTATTAAAAATTTTTAAAATTTCTACCCTTAATTACGATTTAATCTGTATTTGGTCTCGAAATCATAAAGAATTAAATAAAGCTCTCAGAAAACTTCTTTATTATTCAAAAATTATTAATCAATTAAATCTCAGAGATTGTTAAACTTTTGTTCCAAAGGTCTTTTTTTTAAAATACATCCAGTTCGAGTGGAAATGGAAAAATCCATAAGTCCACACTCATAGCATTGCCCAGCTGTGGCTCTCAATCTCATATATATGAGGTCTTCATTCCCTGAAATTTCAGAGCACAGGTGATTGCTGACTAGAAGCTCATGCACAGTACCAGTTTGCTCATTAAAAAAACGGATTTAATGAGCCTCACACCGTATTAATTTATTTATTAAGGCTTTTTACAAAGCTGTGCTTTGATCAGAAAGAATAAATTTTCAGATTAAAATTGAATTTGATTGAAAAAAAGCAAAGAAATTCGATATCGAAGCAGCACAGTTATGCATTCTACGCTTCATCTATCTAAGAAATGGCGAGAGAGCTTGACCCATTGCCTCTCAAGCTACGATTCATATGAGAAAACATCAAAAAACGTGATAGATTACTATGTTACTGAAGAATCGGAAAAAACGCAGTCTTTTCTCAAAGTACTTGAGGAAGTGATTAAAAACAAGCAATCCAGCACCAAAAACAAGTTTCTTGCGCTATCACTCCTCAAAGATGCAAGTGAGAAAAAATCTGATAATTTTGCAGATCTGCTCTCAAAACAAGAGGGCATCACGAAAGGTGTGTATCAAATCGCAATAAGTGAACCGCTTCCAGTTTCATTATCTGAAATTGGCAGCCCACTATTAAACAAGAGCTCTTCAGAAAATCAAGGAGATCTAGATAGTAATAGATGCATCAGACTTGCTCTCGAATGCGTGCTTTATTGGGCTTTAAACTTTGGAGCGTCGAATGGCGCGACTGGTCAAAAATTCAAATTCCTGTATCAATCTATCTCCAAAATGGGAGCAAAATTCCCCAAGACTTTCAAATACTTTAATAAGCAGAGCCGGAAGGAGAATTTCGAAAAAGCTAAAAAAACCACAGATCCACCTGAAGAAATAGTTCCCAGTTCCAACGAAAGTGACTTCTCCCCAAAATATGAGTCACTTCTCATTCAGAAAGAGGCCAAGATCACAATAAAATCATCATTTTTTAATGATGATAAAAGTTCTGCCAGTATTGTTGACAGGAAATCAGCGCTGGCGGAGTTTGAAGCTGCTCTTGTGAATCTTAGGCAGTCTAAAATTGAAGAAGGAAAAAGTTACGTTGAAACAGACTTAATCAATAATCCCAGCGAACTTCGTGATCAGCTCACAACCTTTCTTACCTGTCTAAAGCAGAGGTTACAGATAATTTGGAAAAGGGCTGAAATATTCCTCTCGGGAAGTGCAAATAAGAACGAAAGACAAGTGCTACAGGAATTGAAAGAAGAAGAACAATCTCTGAAAAACATTGAGGACTTCGTTCAGGAAAATTTCATGAAATTCCATCGCTCTGAAACAAAGCAGAGAATTTTAGACTATCTTTGTGTGAGAGCTGCTCCTTTAAAAGATGCGGATTTCGAGTCTAATGAATCCACGGACGAAGAACATATCGAGTCGTTATCTGAAGATTTCGAAAAAGAAACCGATCTTCCTGTTGGAACTCTCGATAATATACCAGAAGGCGAGAGGACTTTCTCTTTCCAACAAGTAGAAATTCAGAGCAATTTGCAAATGTATCAACCTTCTGAATTGTCTAAAAGAAATTCACAAGCAACTTCTGCGACTGAAGAACTGAATGACGAAATTCTCAAGCCAACTCTTCACCAAAACTTAGATAAACGAATCTTAAAACTCAATATTCCAGTGAAAGCCTCCCATTCTTTGAAGTTTCATCCTGTCCAAAGAAATTCCAAAGACTCCAGCATCTCGTTACATTCAGATGAAATGTCGCCAGCCTTACTCAAGGATTTAAATTCTGCTATATTGAAACCGCAGAGTGACACTCCTTTCACCTTAACAAGTGACACTCAGACGGATTCTAATTATGCAACTCGATCAACGAAGAGTTTAAGTTCAAAAGAAGTAGCTGAAATCGGGAGGAGCATTCAGCTCTCCTCTACAAGAAGCAGAATAAGCAAAGATTTTGTCAAAAATAATCAAGAAAAGTCTCAAGATCTAATAAAACCTCTCCAGATGACCGTGAAAAGCGACAAAAGTTCCTCCCGAAGTCCTACAGAGCATAATAAACACTTTAATTTTTCAAGAGAAATTAGCCAACTTAGAGGAAGCCAAACTTCCACTCGAAAAACAAAAATTTCTCCAACTTTGGAAAATATTGCTTCCAAGATCATGGCTAAAACAACTCCTAGCCTCACGGATATCACAGACAATAGCGAGGTTTCTGGAGAAATAAAGACCAATTCTTTAATAAATAAGGTTGATCACGTGAGAAAGCGAGAGGTTTCAACAGACAGAGATGAAATATATGATGCTACATGGATATCAAATGGTAATTCTGTACCAACCACATTAAAAAGTAAGCTGACCGTCAAAGCAGTGATTCCTAAGAAGGAAAAACCTGACTGTGGCTGTACTCAATTACTCAATCATCCAACCGAAAGGCAGCAGCAGATTCATGTAGAGGGCCCTAATAAATCGGTCGTTGTAGCCTCATATCGCAACATTAGCTCTGCAAAAAATGGGAAAAATCAAGCAAAGCCAGTCAGTCCGTTGGTCTCTAGCTTAAATTCCCGAATATACCTGAAGACGGAGGCCGAAGCTGCTGCAGAACGCTCAAGCCTTATTGGGGTGGTTCCTAGTTCAAGCACTTCTTTTAAAGTTTCAACACATAGAGCATTCAACAAACTTGAAGAATCCCTACGCGCTAATGGAACATTGAACATGTTTAAGAGCGCAGGATTGCAAGGTGAAGGGGTTGTTTTTGAGAATAAAGTTCTGAATGTCACGTCAAAATTTACCTATCTGGAAGATGCTGACCAAAATCGTAAATTACTCAGAGTGTTTGTGAAGTTACAAAATAAGAGCAAAGATACCCTGGAAGAACTACTAATCAAGCCGCTTATAGCTCCAAACCTGGTGATTGTTCACGCTCCTGGGTTGACCAAATCCAACGTTGGACCTGAAAAAGAGCAAACTATCGACTTCGTGCTCGGAGTAGACCAGAGCATTACAATTTCTCACATTGAGTTGGACTTAACCGCCAAGCAAATAAATGCCTCTACTGAGAGTTATATTCCTTTGGGACTAAGAATATTCGTCCCAGCTACATATTTCTCTTTTGTAGAAGGTGTACTTCAGATACAAAAAGAAATTCTGACCACAGCCTGGACTTTAAGAAAGGATTTAGTTTTTCGTAGCTCTGGAAAACTCAAGATTAATCAAGACGCGTTTCGAACGCCAATACATTCTCTTAAAATATTGAAAAATTCGATATTAATCACGAGTTCGGCCCTCGAAGATAGTCCTGAATACAATGAGAGTTATATTACCATGGTTGAAACGGATACACTGGGAGAATTTTTATACTTGCGCTTTGATCATTATCCCAATACAAATGAAGTAGTGATTAGAACAGCATCTTCAGCTGAGAATGATAATAAAGCCGAATTTTTAGTACAGAGTTTGACGTTTCTTGTTGGACAATAGTTATAATTTTGTTATGTAATTCAATTTTTTAAAATTTTTTTATGGTTGCTGGTGTTGCATTTTTTCTTATGAAGAGAAACTTCTTCCTATTTATTACTGTGATTGCGCTGTCAAAGTTTCGATTTCAACAAATCCCCCAAAAAAACGAATTTTATTTCCATCGTCACATAATTGAACTTGGTAAAATTTGTCACATCTCTAAAAAAAAAACAACCCACACACACACAAAGTATAATAGTACTTTTTAAGAGAATATTCAGAAGCAAAATGAAATTATTTCAATCTTATGCAATCAACCTTGGGAAACCAGAAACAACTTTGTTATTAAGTAACCCTTTGTTATCAAACTCACTCAGTATTAGAGAGAATTCTTTTCAGAAGAGTACAAAAAGACCATGATGCATTTTTTTATCATCTATTAGTTTTTTTACAGCTAAACTATAGCTCTAAAATGAGTCATATTTGCTGGAATTATCAATCAACTATAATAGTCCATGAGTTGATAAGTTAGCGGAAAGCGAGGGAGTGTTTGGCTGTTTTGTAAGAGCGGTACGCTTAATCGTGATATCAGGAAGCGCTTCATCAAATGACTCTCTTTCGAGCCTTCTTCCTCGTTTCTTGCAGCACCTGTTTCCAAATTTTCTTATTGCTTTTTTCATTTTATCATTCGTTCCTCCATACGCCAACGCATCAAAGAAGCCTTGCAAATTTCCCAAAATTTCAGCATAAATCAAAATATTTTTTTCAAAGACAACCCCAAATGAGGTGCTGAGGCTCAATCCCATTACAGGAAGCCAACAAACGAGCAATATCGTTGGGTATAGCAAAATCGAGAGGAGGTCTCTTCTATTTGCAAAAGGAAACCTTTTTCGAAGCAGCCAGAGCCCAAGCAAATACCAGATAATACTTAATAAGCAAACTCCACCTAGCGGTAACTGACCAAGAAATATCATAAGATAGTCGATGGCACCTTCATTTAAAAAGTGCACACATCCTTTTGAGTCTTCGTCAAATTGGATGAAATCGGTTAATCCTGCTGCCACTGCTTGCGAAATTGAGAGAGTTGTGTTAATGATAACATAATATTTCATATTTTTGTGAATAACCCCTGCATCATCGTGTCTGATGGCAGAATAGAAGGCATGAGCGAAAGCTGTTGACCAAAAGAATGCCATACTCATACCAAATTTGGATGGTATAATTCCAAGGGAGCAAATGAAGTCCGATTTCTCGTAAGGGAATCCGAGAACGACTTTTGGCAGGTAGAAGAATAAGTCCCCCAGCAAAAGCCAAAAAATCATTTTTCCGAGAGGTTCTTTGTAGTGTCTCGAACTCATAATGACGAGGAGCGCCAAAAGTGCAGCTACAATTGAAATCGCAGCCGCAGCCAAAGGGTAGGGATTCGTGGAAAATATCGCAACGAAGACGCGACTTTCTAAACGCAAGCTCTCGTAACTCATCACTTTCAATTTAAGTGAGACTATTAATTTTAACCTATAAGTGCGAATCTGACAATGCTGATGAAGAAGCGAATAGGGACTTGAATAAAATAAGATGTAATGAATTTCCTGTCAGCTAATAGTCCAATCACATGTTATGAAAGAATGCTCTTTCTTTAGTAGTGTTGATTTCGAAAATTTTTTATATCGAATGAGTATAAAGCGATGATTCATTCAAAAAAAGTATTATATGTTAGTCGATTAAATTAAACGGTTCAGAGCATTTAACATTTAAGGGAGAACAGTATCATTCAAAAAGATTAGGGGAAAGGTGTTGCAGTTATTTATTGCCAAATGAGGACATCATGAGAAAAAATCTGCAGCAACATCTCACTAAGCGTGGTTTCCTGCCAATACTAGCCTCTCTACATCGAGGATCTGATTAAGAGGACCTCTGCTTATGAATTACATTAACATGCACTATTTCCATAGACTATGACCGTAAACCAATAAACTTTCCTACTGCTCTCGGATTTTCCCTATCCCTAGATTGATTTTTTTTCTCATAGCAATAGCATTGCCAGCAAAAAGTATTTCTTTTTAACTCCTTTACAATCTTATTGAAATTTGGTATTGTCCTTTGCTATTCTATTTAATCTTAATTAATTAAATCTTTCATTCAGTTTTTGAGAATGACCTTTTTTTTTTTGGGGCTAAAAAAGTTTTTTTTGGTTTGGGTTAAGTTTTAGTAACTTAAAGAAAATACAATTTTCAATAATCACGCTCTTTCCTTTCTCTTCCTTCTCTTTTCTTTTGCTGAAATGTGATTATTAAATCAAAATTATTAAAACTAACTCTGCCAATGAAATTTTTTGATAAAATGAATTATTTGGATTCTAATACGCATTCTATCTGTTACAACAAAGCTTTTTATTAAACATTTTATAAAGCTTCAGTACGTTTATTCATTAATGGAAAAGTTGATTACCAATGATTTCATGGATACCTCGCTGTCATTTAATAGGCGTAACCTTTCCAAATTCAAGCGAGTGTATATCTGGAAAAACTTAAAACTCGATGCCAAGGACACTTATTCTTTCTTCCTTTTGAATGATTTAAAAGAAGTCGAGAAAATGATGATCTCCACAACGGGCCAGCTTCCATTCAGTACCAGAAGGATGCTCTACGAAAGCTCTCCTAAGCTTGAGAGTCTCTTTATTTCACAATACAACCTTCCGTTGGGTCGAAATCTTAGATCACATTTTCCCAAGTTGAAAGAAATCAATCTTGACATGGTGAAGATCGTTCAACTTTTGAGTAAGGTTACAAAGCTGCCCCACAAATCTCTGAAGAAGCTATTGTTTAATTTTGAAGACCCGAACATTAGTCCTAGATTCCAAAAGAAGCTATGGCATCGATTAATATTGCTGTATCCTCAATTAGAATGCCTGAGAGACTCCTGTTACTCACGCAGCTTCTTTTGCATGGAAAACATTTTGCTGCGAAGGCATAATTTGCATTTGAGGGAGCTCACTTTCAATACAGTGAGCTGGGAATTTTTTGATGAAGATGAACAAGATCGTCTCCCATGCAAATTCACAGAGCTTAACTGCTCACTTTATAAAAAAGTACCAAGACTCGAAACTTTCAAGCTGTTCACAACAGGGATTCAGAAGCTGTCGCTCCAAATCTCAGTAAATTTGACTTTTTCTGATTACGAGCTCCTTTTCAGTAGCCTTCCCAACGTTCAGGACTTATTTCTAAAGTTTTACTCGGGAGTCAACTGTAGCATCTATCTTTTCTTTCTGCTCTACTTGATGCCTAATTTGCAAAAGATCTCTCTTGATTGGTCGAGTGTGCTGACTATTGGAAAAGATTTTTTATCGAGACTTTGTAAGCCTCAAAAATTGGCTGTCCTCGAAAGTTTGGCTGTACATCATAAAAATTTAGATTCAGCAATTTTGGATGTGATCGTCTCAGCAGTCGATTTGAGTCAGCTGCAAAACCTAGAACTTGGTGGCCTCACAAAAAACGGGCTCAGCTCCCTTGGAAACACTCTCTCTAGCAAAACCAACAGATTAACTCACTTGAGCATTAAAGGACGTGATTTCATACATCAGGATTTGAAGCTATTTTTCAAGCAGTCGAAGCTGGAAAATCTTGAAACAGTGCAAATCGTAAGAACTGGAAATAATTTTGACAGCGATTCTTCTCGGGGTTTAGTAGTAGATGAGAGGATGACGCCTTTATTGACAGAATTTACTCTAGTCGACACCAATTTGAATGAAAATATTCTGCAAGATATATGCATGACAAAGAATCTTGTTCGCAATCTTATGAGGCTGATAATTTCAGGGGAAAACGACTTAAGTGGGTCGATCGTCCGAATAAATCTTGAGAGTCTTATCCTTCAGGCAGAAGAGTTTCAGAGCCTCAAATATTTCGAGCTATCGACAGTTATCTTAACAGTCACGGATGTGATAAATTTGATCTGTTGTCCATTCCCTTATATTGAGACAATAGTCGCCCTGGCAAGCCCAAAGGTGTTTCAAGATCCAAAAAAGGCAATAATCCTTTCTAAACAATTTCGCTTCAGCAAAGTCAAGCGGATAAAAGTAAACCATGAAGTTGTATTGAGCGATGAATTTAAACGACTCATTGTTGTGGAGCAACGATTCCCATTTTGGAAAGAGATACAACTTCCTCAGAGCACGCTCAAGAATTCTCTCATAAAAAAGACACAAAATTTAGTTCTGGGAAAGAATGTGAAATGGATTTCAGACGAAAAAAAGTTTCTTAGATTAGAGCCTTATTATCCGCAAACAGAGTAACTATGTTATTTTAAATTTTACTTTTTTCTTCTTCAATTATTTATTCCTCACTTCCAATAACACCATCCATGATTTTATCATTTAAGATTTGCTGAAGTTGTGTTAATATTTAATTCCTGTTTGTATGTGTGCTCTTTTTGTTGAAAGTGCACATTCTCATCTTTGGATGGCTCCAAAAATGCATTGCTCCCATTGTAAAAAATAGGTTCGAGCTTGATTAAGGAAAATTTCAGCCTAGTCTTAATGTCGCATCCTGGTTAAAATTGGAATGAAGAGCTCATTGGCATCGTTATTCGAACGAATTTATTCATCTCATAAAGTGAGCATGTTTTACTAAAAATCAAAATTCAGGTATAATCTCGTATCTGACTGCTCTTCTAAGATCAGTTTGGAGGGAGAGACTAACTTTACGAACTTCGGTTTAAAATTCACGTTTATCAGCATGTATTTACATCACATGAACAAACTAATTTTTCTTAATTTAGCTTTGTAACAAATCATCTTCACATGCGCTAGATTTTACAAAGAAAGTTTATTAACAGATTTTGCTACTAAAATTGACGAGGATAAAAATTATCCTCTTTTTTTTTTGGGATTAGGCTCGTGTTTTGGTATCATCCGCTCTCATAAATAGGCAGAAGTCCTCAAAACTAATTTTTCCGTTCTTTGAGTAATGGGTTTCGGCAATCATTTGCTCGATCTCCTGATCAGAATAACTCTTGGCTGATCTCGTCATTACTTCTTTAAGGTTTTTGATTGAAATGTAGCCAGAATTATCAACGTTGAAATGATGAAAAACGCGCATCAGCATTTCTCTTGTCAAATAAGTCGTTGCGTCCAACATAATGAATAAAAACTCAGAAAAACTTATAGTGTGTGAGTTGTCCAGATGAATCGATTTCATTATCTCGTTCAATTCTTTCTTTTTGATCTTCAAGCTTTGCTCCTTAAAGACCAATCTCAAATCTGCTATTGTGATCTCTCCAGTATTGTGCTTGTCGAAGTACTTGAAAGCATTTCGAAGCTCTTTCATGTCCTCGTCGCTGATGTGAGTGATCAATACGCTTAAAGCCACTTTTCTGAGTTTTTTCTCAATAGAGAAATGACGTATTTGCTCCAAAATATTTTCTGCTTTATCGTGCTCCATTATTATCATCTTTATGGTCTTTTTTATCCATGGATGGGCGAGTGCCTTCTTTGCAGTAATTCTTTTATAAGGATCTTTAATGAGGAGCCCGGCCACAAGGTCTTTTGCAGGCTGAGAGATATTTTTCCAGGGGCCTGCAGTGAAATTTGGAGAAGTGTAAAGGATTTCTTTCCCAAGTTCTAGTGTGTTTCTGGCCTCAAATGGATAGTAACCAGTTAAGAGTACATACATCATAACTCCAAGACTCCAATTATCGCATCTATAGTCATAGCTCCCATTCAATATGTCAGGAGACACATAGTAAGGAGTGCCGACTTGGCTCTTCAAAATTTCATGAGGCTCAACGAATCGTGAGAGTCCAAAATCAATTAGCTTGATTTCGGCGTCAGGCTCATTGCTTGAGTAGAGAAAGTTCTCCGGTTTAATATCCCTGTGAACAATGCCATTTTCATGAAGATATTTCACAGCAGAGAATGCCTTGCCCATTATTTTGGCGGTTTCGGCCTCTCCAAAGCATTTCTCACTCGTAAATCTTTCTAGAACTTGGCCTCCACTGCAATATTCCATAACGAGATGGAAATACTCATCATCTTGATATACTTCAAAGAACTTTACAATATTTGGGTGATCCAAATCTCTTAGGAGCTCGAGTTCCCGATGGAGAAGTTTCATATTTCCTTGCAATTTGTCTTTTGGGATGCTTTTCACAGCAAACTGGGGTGAAGTTGTCCCTTTAAGTGTCGCTAGACGCACTGAGCCAAAATCTCCATAACCAAGAACTCTATCAAGTTCATAAATATCGTTGATATTTGCGGTTGACATGGTTGTTCCCACTCTGTCCCTACGTCTGCTTTGAATCTCCTCGTATCTTCTCTTTTTCTGAGAACTGTTTCCCATTTTAACTTCGCTGGTGATTACTTACTCTTTGCAATTTCAATTTTAATGATTATTAAAGAATTGAAAAAGCTTAAATATCCAAATGTGCTAGCGCCGAAATCGGTTCCATGAGAAATTCAGTTTAATTTGGGGTTCTTTTTCGTCTAATTCGAGTCTCAGTGAGGTTTATCTAGAGCAATCCTTTCAGTCAGAGTATAGCAGGCTCGCTGCTTAGTTGACACATTTCGGAAGAAAGGAGTCACTCTATTCAGTAATCACTGCGCATTGATAATAGTGCCTCAGTAATCACATCTTTTGATTAATTAAATAGAATCAAACAAATTTAATACGCTATTAAATCTTGCTGGAAAAAATTTGAGTTTATGAATCGCCTAATACTGAAATTTAATTAGCGAGTCGAAAAAGATAAGAAAGCCTTCAGATGGTGTTATCAAGCTGGATCTGCGAATTTAGGAAAGAAGCAAGAAAGAGCCTTTTCTTTGATGAAGTAAATGCCATAATTTCATCATTGCTTCGGATTTTCAGCCATGATTATGTTGTGCAAATATTGTTATTCTCGACGCCTCGAGCTCATAAAAATTGTTTCACAGAAGAAGTGAAGAGTTTTTAACATCTTCTTTTCGAATAGAATTCGAAAAAGACAAATTATTTCAAAGGGAGTCATTTTTACTAAATCATCCACTCTCTTTTTTTGGTTTTTTTGAAAACTCTGAAATAATAGATTCCTCTTTCTCAAAAATAATGAATTATCTTGTGTTTTAATGCTGCTCAAATGGACTCATTCATTAGATTGGAATAACTGGAAGAGGTTTCTGGACATATAAATGGCAGCTCGATCACAAGCCTCAATTCTTCTTCTTCCAACTTTTGCAACAAAGAAAAAAATCGCGATCATCTTTAAGAACTTATAAGGAAAAATGAAAGAAAAGGCTGTCAAATAGCTTTCTTAAGCCTTACCCTGTTACGTGATCGATGTCATTGAAAAGCAGCGTCGAAGGTCTAAGAAATGATTCAACATTATAATAAATTCAGACGTCATTGTCGTATTATTACAGAATCTGTTATGCTCTCAGGAGTGATTCCTGAGTTCCTGAAATAGATTCTCTAATGGGAAATTTTATTCACTTGAAACAGGGAAAGTTTTGTCTAGAGGAAATATTAAGTATTGAAATATTCAGCTTGAGTTAGCTTTGATAATGCAAGAAACTTCAATGTTCAACAGAGAGAGCATTAAATATGATCATATATAAATTATGCATTTCAATTAGTTACTCTCAATTCGATGGAAAATTCCAACGGTATAAGAGCGTAGTATTGTAGTAGTGTCATGCGGCTGAAACAGAAAAATAATAATAAGCTTAAAATATTTCCATTCATCAGGCCCGACTTTGTTAGGGTTATTTCTTAATTTTAAAAAATTTTGATTAAATGTACTGTACTGAAAGAGAAACACCAAACTCCGAATGAGACAGTTCCATGTTGAATAATATGTAAAGAGAAGGCTTTATTCGGTAAGAGGGGGTTGTTAAAAGCTTTGGGAAGTTCAACAATTCTTGAAGCATGAATAATAAAATTTGTTTGAGGAAAAAAGTCAAAGTTAAAAGGAATGCACCCCAATGATTTCAGCGGGCAACTGGTCAAAAAAAGAATACATATCGAATTAAATGTATATGAAAAAAATCGTGGCTTTTCCAAAAGATCATAAAATTTCTTTCTGTTATATACTTTGCGTACAACACAAAACTTTTTTGAAGCTCTGAAGGCTCCTCATAAATTCATCAAGGCCGAAAATACCCCCTCCCAAAAAAAAAACTTAGAAAAAAATAACAGTATAGAAATTATACTATTGGAGTTCAAGGAATAATCAGAACAAATTGTAGAGACTTGCTGTTTGCTCGATGACTTTAAAGAACTTTCCAATGGTGATCATAATGAGAGTAGAGAAAAAGGTATTAATTTATCATGTGGACAATCGCGACAATACCAATGACCTCTGTGACAATCTGTGGCAAGCATCAAATACTCTAATTTTGAGAGAAAAAGTGAATATCTTTTAAGATTCCATTTTTCAAATCTTGCCTGAATTGTGAAACTGACAAATACCCGCTTGAGTCCAAGGCGTTTATTTATACCGTAAGCACTGTGATTTTCCGCCGCCAGGACTTCCACCATGGTCATTTTTTGAGCGGAAGATTAGAGTTTTGAAGAGAAATTGAAAAAACTTTTTTTAAGATGATGAAATTAGCAATAACCAAAACTCTTCACCAGCAACATTGAGATGAGTTGTGTCAATCACACTCAAAGAAGAGGTGTTGCGATTTCTCTTAGAAATCCGAGCATCAGATTTAGCAGCGTCAGAAAGCTCAGCCCACCTGACCCTTATCGTTCAGCTGATAAAAGTCATCTTGCTAGCAGCAATCCCGGAGTTATCCATAGCCTTTGAATTTGAAAGAGCTAATCCAGTAAGTCTTCGAGATAGTAGTCTCCCGAGATGGAGAAAGATTCACAGCAGACCCATCGGCCGTTCCAAAGAACTTTGTCTATTTATTCTTGGTTGGAGTTGATATGGCAAGTTGTGTATGAACTTTTCTTAGCTCTAGTTACAGAGTGTTTCGTTTCCTGATTCTTGTTCTTCTTCGTTATGTTGCTGAAAAAAAGATCCTAGGTGAGAAGGTAAATACCTGGACAATTTGAAACACGGATAACATTCTTGAACTTTCGAATATTCGATGATTGTTGCCATTAAAAAACATTCTAGGATACACCAAGGACCCCTAAAATCATGATATATGAATCGGATGAAAGTGCTCGCTTCACGTTAGCTCTCTACCTGAGTCTTGTTTTCTCGAGGACACAAACTAACCAATTTCTCAGCAAAGGAGTTAGCAAGACATGATCTCCATTGTTGGCTGAGCACCGGATTTCAAAAAAAAGAAAAATAAATTAAATAATGTTCGTGAGCTCTGTGGCATAAAAGTATTGAATTGATGAGGATCAACAAATTTTTAAATTAGCAGCAATCAATAATGCAAACCAAGCAATAACAGAGGAGAATTGAATATTTTCAAAAATTTTAAGGAGAAAAATTCTCCAAAGTTGTATAATTGGTTTTCATCCTGGACCGATTTGCTTGATAGCTGCTTTTCCTTCGTCAAATCAATTGATCTTCCCCTTGGAAGAGAGCACTTTTACAGCGCTTTTCCCACATACTTGCACGTACTGAACGTGGAAACGTTTTTAATAGCAGATGTAACTAAAATTCAAGTAAGATAACACGAGATATGAAAAGCGCAATATACTTTTCTGCACTCGCTTAGGATCTGTCTCGCATGAGGTTTTCCTTCTACCAATGCATTGTAATTGATTTCATTGTCAGACCATGGATTCGCCCTAGCGATTAAAAGAATCTAAATAGGGAATGAGATGAGACATCAGATCAATTCTCCTTTTTTGCAAAATAGATCTTACCTTCATAATCTGCAGTTGATTATGCGAAATTGCAAAATATAGTGGCGGTCGATGAATCTATATAAATACAGCTCAAAATTAATAGATTGAAAGCTTGCGATGTTACAATATCTTTTGCATTTACGTCTGCTCTATATTGAATCAGACATTTAGCAACTTTCTCATGGCCACGTTTGACTGCCCAATGCAATGCTGTGAGATGGGCCTTCAAAAAAAAAATAATTCACAACTAGGCTCTTGCTTGCTTCAATTTTACGTTATCAAAGTCATACACGAGGTATTTGTTTTTTGATAGTAGTTGCTTGATCTTTTTAATGTCGCCAAGTTTTGCAGCTTGGATGAACGTCTCTGATTCAGGTTTTTCAAAAGGACTCGTAGAAAATATTTTTCCAGAGTAAAACTACACGATTCAGATTTTGTAAAATGTATTTGATCAGCAGAAAATTTACCTCTCGAGAGGAAATCTTTAGAAAAACGAGATTTAAGAGTAGCTCTCTGATTCTTTTGTATAAATGCTTTAACTCAAATCGTCTTCCTGGCCAATGCACTCGGTTGTCGATTATTTCTGCATTCATCTTCTCAAATTCTTTAATATTCTGCTCTGTTTCCTCGAAGAGCGGATGAGACTCATAGGAAGGCTGCTTTTTGACTATATTTGCAACTATTTGCTGTTCACAACCAGGTTCTTTTCTACTTGAAAAAACTGTTTTTAACCCGAATTTATTCTTTCGAGTTCGATATGACCCGATTTCGTCCGGATTCACCTTCTTCAATGCTTCATCAGAATTTTGAGGCTCATTGTCTTCTAAGAGATATCCGTTCAAAGGAGGATAATCTTTCGATAATGGGCTCTTGCTACTATGAAACTTTTTCTGGATTTTTTCTCTAACCATCTCCATGAAAGTGAGCTTCGGCTTTGGTTCTACATCTATCTCTTTTGAATGGCCAACAATATCCGACTTTTTCATAAAATAGCCACTAACTTGGTCAAAAGGTTTTATATTTGAGTCGAGTTGGACTTTTCTCAAAATCTTTTTGTTCTTCTGACTGCTAAGGACTTCACTTGTGTTTTTCGTAGGAGTAAATAATCGCTCCAATGGGGAATTTGAGCGTTGAATTGTTAGTCTTAATGCAGGAAGTTTAGAGGTATTCCTTTCTGGCGAGTTTGACTCCTGTTCTCTAGCCAGAAGGCCTGAAACACTATTCTGCGATTTGTTAACTAGGTTTGATGAATTTCTTTTTCGGAGTGGTGTTCCTTTCCCAGTATAGAAAAGATATTCTTCAGTCTGTCTTTTCGTTCTATAGTCTTCGATAAATTTGCTTCTCAGATGACTTAGTTGATTTCTGTGGTCCATCATGAACGGAGAACAGAGCTGAGTGATAAGGCTCGGAAGTAGTAATCTCGCAGGATTTCCTCTGCGTTCTATGGACTGGTTATTTGCTGATGCAAACTCTTCGAATACCGGTGCAGTTTTAAACTTTAAAAGCTGGGAGTTAAAGCTAAGCTCACTTCGAGATCCGATAGCCAGGTCAGAAAGGAGAACTTTGCTATTGCTGGGATTATTGAGCTGGATACACCTCTTACTAAAGCTTTTATCTTCTGTTTCTTCTTGGCTTGTGTTAATGGATTTTTTTTCATTTGCGATGGACATGTTTTGTGGCATAACTATCTGTGAGTTCACCCCAATATGATTATCATTGTTTATTTTGAAGGAAAGATCTGCTCTTTCTTTTCTTTTGTGAACAGGTCGCTCCAGAGATAATGATCTCGGTAATTTTCTCTGTAAACCTGATGATAGAGGTAGCTTTTTCGGAGTTGGAGGATCAATCAGGACTGGGTCACCATATTTCAGATTCATAAATTCACCTTGTAGGAGCAGCCTCGACATATTGATTGAAGAATTTGCCAGAGGCTGTGTTGTTTTAACTGGAGAATGTGAATGGCTTTCTAACTGTTTCAAAAATGGTTCACTATTTTCGAATACACCAGGTTTCTGCATCGACATATTTTTTTGATACTGATGCATAAGATTATTTTCAGAGAAATAAATTATAAAACTGCAATGGAATAAATCATGTATAAAAAAAGAGCTAATTTAAAACCGAAATCCACCAAAGTTGTAAACTAGTGTTACGAATGTGTGGAATATTTTAGCAGCATTTGTTTTGAGTCTCAATCTGAGATAGATCTTCTTTCTGTAATTTCCCTTGAATGCTTATTGGCCGCTCAGCTTCATCAGATTTAGAGATCAATTGGTCTTTTATCATAGTAGCAATGTGCCCAAATGCTTCTTTGATATTAACATCCCACTTTGCACTTGTTTCGAAGAAAGGGATGTTTTGTTCTGCAGCAAGCTTTTTCCCCTCTTCTGTTGTAACAAACCGATCATTTTCATCAAGGTCACATTTATTGGCCACAAGAATTTTACAAGTATTTTGAGGAGTATTTGAATTGGCTTGCTTTATCCAGTTTGTGATATGAGTAAAAGAGTCACGATTGTTACAGCTGTACACTAAAATTATCCCATGAGAGCCTTTGAAGTAGGCAGTAGTGAGATTTTTGAAGCGCTCTTGGCCAGCCGTGTCCCAAATCTGCATCTGTAAGACTGAGTCATCGAAACTTATCCTCTTCACTTTAAAATCAATCCCTACAGTCGATAAATGAGTAGAAGAAAACCGATCTTCCGTGTATCTTATTAGCATAGATGTCTTTCCAACGGCAGAGTCACCAACTATTAGAAGCTTCGCTGCGTATTCTGGCAGTTTTGAGACATTCATCATTGATTTCTAGATTTATATGTTCTATCGAATTAATTATCAAACTTCAGAAATTTTATTAAATTTCGCAGGCATAAGAATCTAATTTTTTCTTATGCTCATTTTTTCGGGAAAATTTAGATTATATGAATTATTTATTATCGTTATTTTTTGATTCTCTTTGTCAATTAGGTTCACTCAGGCTCAAAATCTGTCTCAGTCACTTATGAGACTATAATCTGAAATAGTATCAACATTGATGTCAAACCCTGCTAATAATGGGTGAGTTCCTGATGACAGTATATCTTTCGAAAGAGTACCTTTAGAAGTGTGGAACTCATTGTTGTCGTTATGCTTTCTTAAGCAGTGCGCATTTAGGAGATTGCTTTTTCTCTTTTAGCGGTTATGATATGTGTTCAAATCGACTTGGATTGTTGTTGGACTCATTTAAATTCGCGTTAGTTTGAAAGAGGGATATTCAACATCATAATCCGTTAAAGACATTCATTTCCGCTGGCTCTCGTTCAGTGCTATTGGTGTCTTTTAGCCTTAGAATTCAAGTTTGGTGAAACAGTGTTCGAATCGTACATCTCTGGTAGAACTTACCTTGCCTTCTTTCTCTATTTATCTCTCGAAATCAAGAAATCACTTCTTATTAGGAAAGCTATAATCTGGCACCGATTTTCCGACATTTGCTAGTTAGTATTTTCTTCTTAAGCTTGCTTCTTAAACTTGGGAGATGGTTTGCTAATCTTTGAAACCTAACTGACATAATCTATGTAATTTTCCAAATCGTCCTGCAAAGCGCTCGAAAAGTTAATTATTTATTTCTTCCTTACTTGGGAAACATTCTTGTCCCACTTTCAGTTAAGTAACAGATATACCATCAATAAACGATGCTTTTATTTTCCAGAGGATGAGTTCAACTTGAAAATATTGTATTGTTAATAAAAACTCAATACGCTACAATGCATGAAAAGACACCGGAGACCAGTTTAGTACAAAAGGATTCAGCAAACCAAACTAAAAAGAGCTTACTGAGAAAAAGCATATCTTCCATTGGAATCAATCGCTATCGATGGGTATTTCTTGTGATCTGTAGTTTAGGCGAATTTTCGTATTTTTGGATCAGTTCTTTACTTGCTTCTCTCCAAACGCAAATTCAAGAAGACCTTGATGTGAATTCAACTCAATATGGACTTCTGCAATCATCTGGTGGAGTTGGATCCTGGGTGATGCCAATATTGATAGGATATTTTATCGATTTTTACGGGGCACGTATTGGTTTTATCTACGGCAATTTGGTCGTTACATTAGGACTCGTCACACAGTCTTTAGCCGCCACATACGGCAGTTATTGGGGAATGTGCGCAGGAGGATTGATAATTTCTTTCGGTACAGACGCTTTGGACTTGAGTAATTATAAATTATTGAGCAAATGGTTTCGAGAAAAGGACATGGGCCTTGCATTTGCGCTTGCGAGTTCAATGCAAGCACTTGCAGGAGTAGCTGGTGGATATGTCACACCGGTCTTCTATAACACCTATCAGCAGCTCGGTTTTCCGATATTTATAGCTGCACTAATTTCATTCTTTTCCTATGCTTGCGCACATATTTCGTGTGAAATGGATTACCGACGAGAGATAGAGCTTAACAAGATATCTGGAAGCGAGGAGTTTACAGAGACGATAAAATTTAAAGATCTGAAGAAATTCACTTTAATCTTTTGGTTGTTCATTGGTGCTTTTATTGCAATGGATGCGTTAGCCTATCCCATTTCGTATTTTAACAGTGAGTATATGCAGCAAAGGTACAATTATGACACCGAGCTCGCTGGATTGGCTGGACAGTGCCAAAATTTGGTCCCGGTCATAATAGGACCAATAATTGGTATAGTTATGGATAAATTGGGGAAAGTCGGAGAGCAAATGGTCTTTGGAGTGATTGTGGGCATCCTATCATGTGTTTTGCAGGCCACGCTCCCAAATTGTGATAAATGCTATCTTCCAATGATTCCTATATTCTTCCAAGGGCTTTGCTTATCAATAAGCAATTTAGGAATAATGGTCGGGTTAGCTAGGCTTCTGGATGCAAATATGTTGGGAGTGGCTCTTGGTGTGGCTATGTGGATAATGGAGATGATACAAGCTTTCTTCCCAGTGATAAATGGAGCGTTAGTAACTGCGACTTCAAGTGTTGATTTCGGCTACTATTGGGTGTATATTATTAACGGCTCTATAATGAGCATTGGCCTGCTCACTGGAATTATCGCCATAATCTATGACCGCAGAAAAGGTAATAAACTTGGGAAATCTCTTGCAGAAGAATTAGAAGAAAATCCAAGTGATGCTTCAGAGTTTACAGAGCATCAGCACGTGTTGAATCCGACCAGAATTTGAGGCTATAAGAAAATTGAGAGTTGAATTTTCATGTGCTGCTGGCATCTCGATATTACTCATTCTATTATGTAAGATCATCACTAGGATCGAAAGTTCTAATTTACGTAAGGATTTTATTCATCCTTTACTCTTGCATATATCAATATTAGATTAAGTTAGAAAGCACAGGATCAAAGGGAAAACATGCTATTCCTAAGTACAAACGATTGTTGGGGAGAGGAGAGAGCCTATCAGCAGGATTATTTTATTCTCAGGCTGGAAATAGGCCTGATGGTGCTTCAATCAGGAGTGGTGTAGTAGGGGAGATAGATAAGTAATATAGCTAAACGCAATGTTATGAGCTTATCTGATCTTGTAAAAAATCCAGATGTAACTATAAATAAAACATCTGCTTCCTCTTGCATCACGCAACAAAGCAAATCTAATTCTAATTAGGAATTATTACACATAGACACATTGTAAAATATCTTCATATTACACAAGACAAGATAAACGTACTTTGACTTGATGAACTTTTGGGCCCATCAATTTTTCGAGGTTCAGCTCTTTATCTTCGAATTCGATATTACAGTCTTCTCTTTCAGTTAACTGGATATTTAACCACTTCGCAGCTTTCGCGGTTGAAAATTTCCTCGCAGTTTTTGCCAGAGTAGATTGTGTCTGTTTAGGAGTCATAGTTGAACTATTGCATGTTGAGGTCGTTGTCTTAAGAACTTGAAAGACTTCGAATTTTGTTGTATCTAATTTCGGGATAGCTAATTCATCAGCTTTCGATTCGTCTTCTTGATCTATCTCGCAAAGTGTTAGAATCTGCTTTGGCTCTCTTTGCTGAAGGAGTCTTTCAGAAATGTATTCTCGAATGAAGCGATTATATTTCTTTTGCAATGGCCTTATCTCAGGCAGCTTCGAAACTTCGATCAGGAAAGGAGTCAGCTTTTCTAACTCGCAGTCGTCTGGGCAGCCATTAAAGGCTTTAATGCAGATTGACTGATGCTTATTTTTTCGTGTCTGGTCGGCTGAATCCTTTATCAGAAACAAGTTACAAAAATTAAATTAATGAAGTTTACGTCAATGAAGACGATCTGAGAGGGTGGAAATGGGAAAATGTGATTGAGGTCCTTAATGTAACCTGTTTCCGTGCTTTGACAGTGTCTCCGATGAAAAACTTCTACGAAGTATTGGAGAAGCTCAAGCTGTTCGAGTATAGCTAGAGCATACTCTTTACGACTCGAGGTGTAAATGTAGAGGTCGTAATAGTTTTGCATGAGTCCAAGGAATTTATCAAGGCCAGGACGTTTGACAACGTCCTTTTCTACAGCGCCATCTTTTCTACTTTGAAACTTATTATTTCGTTCAGAGAATCGTTTTGAGGATGAAATTACAATGACTTTTGTCTTTTCTAGTGTGGTTGGCTGAGGTCTGGAAGTGATTAGTGTCTCATCAAGATCAAGAACAAGACATTTCTTCTTTTTCGAAGGATATACAACACTGTGGTACATCTTTTCAGAAACAAGTCTTTGGTCTCCCTCCGTCAGGAGTTTCGATGACGAAAGGAAGTGCGATGTGATACTGGGGGAAGTAGCGGTTGGGAAAGTAGTAGTAGCAGTAGCGGTAGTAGAAGTCATGGATGGTAGTTTTGTGATTTATCAATTTAATGTTTACAGAAGTTTCAATTGTTCAGAATTTATATCATCAGAATGTGCAAAACTTCGAGACCTCCTTCTGGAGAATAAATTTCTTTAATAGAAAATTAAGCCACTATATTTTATTAGGTATCAATGCCAGCAAGTCCAGCGAAAGGTTTTTAATAAAATAAACTTTATTTCGTTAATTTCCTTTGGATACGAAAGATATATAATAAAAACTCCCTCAAGATATCGAAATACTGAAAAAATTTTAGTTAGAGAGACCACAAGCAGAAATGCTCAATAAGGAAGCCAACTTCAATTCTATCATAACAGCAATGCTGATACAAATTGACTTGTATGTCAAGGACCATATAATGAAAGATATTCTTGAAAAAAAAAATACACATTTGAAATCGGAATGATTAGCTCTCGAACACTCATTTTGAGTTTTGTTCGTTCAGGACGAGCTCAGCTTGTGGTTCATTGCCTTTTGGAATTGCCAGAAATAAAGCAAGCTTTGCGACAATCTTGAGAATTTTCTCTGAAGTTTGGAATAATTTAGAATAGCAATTTGGGATTGTTCCAACTCTTCTTAGAACAAATTAAAGAAAAATTACTACTTTATCAATCACACTATCAGATTTGAGCATCACAGACTACACACTATTGAGGTCACTTTAGAAAAACTAACCTGAAAATGGACCAACGAATTGAAGCACCAAATTGACATATAATCTTCTCTCAATTTATGGTCGTCTGGGTTACGCCCGAAAGACTACTTTGGAGGTTTCTTGAATCTTGATAAGATATCTTATTTAGTTCATCTTAATTGTTGACAAACCGGTGCTTTTTATATAACAAACAAACTCTAAACTGCGCCAAGGCGGTAGCCACAATAATTTACAGATTGATGTGAGATAAGTTTTAAGTATGGATCGATTTGAGGAAAAAAATTTTTTCAGGATCAGCTGATAAGTAAAATAACCCTGGTTATATGAAAAAATCAAGATTCATCAGATACCTCAACTATATCATTGCCATTGGTAAGCTCTTTCTTAAAAATTGAAAACTTAATTAGTTATGTTCTACATTCTGCTTAATAAAAACACATATGGTTTGCTGTGATTCACTATGGATTAAGGATTTTTTTGTTGTTGCAATTTACGCTTAAGCTTTAGAAAATCAATATATTTCTTTTTTGGTAATTAAGTCATAAAGCACAAGAGGGAGGTTATTAACTTTTTAAAGCAATTCAAATACATGGAAAGACATCCGAGTAAAGATCTTGGAATCGGAGATAGTTTTATCTTAACTTCTTTTTTCGACGCTCATCGCAGCTTGAAACGAAAATGGATCAAAGAGATGCCCGTCGGCTTTATAAAATTTGCTCTGAAACTCAACCCTTTATAAAAAAAAGAAAAAAGAGTCAAATACAACAGGTTTTGCATTTAGAATCCTACCAATGAAGCCGAAGGGCATGAAGAAAGCACTCCATCAAATCCATGCATAACAGCACGAAGAATGTTATTAGCCCAAAAATTGCAAAACCAAAGAATGCCTATAGTAACGAATTAGATTTAAAGTAATGAAAGAAAAGCGTGGGTGTTACTGCCGCGATGTTGCCACCTTCCATTGCATCAGCGAGAGTATAATTAAAAAACACTTTGGCAAGCTGGGAGTGCGCAAGAGATAGAGCCCAAAGACGAAGATATGAAGCAGTATGAGACACCGAACCTGAAGGTAGTTGATAATTTTGAATGAGGAGGAACAAATTTTACCAAGCACAAACTCAATTGTTTCGATTAGTTGGTGCACGAAGAGGTCTCCAAACGATTCTTCTTTATGTTGATGATGAAAGTCATGGCTACTATTGTCCTCGCTGCTACGACGTCGTCCCAGCTCATTGGGGCCAGAATTTTGCTCGGGATTAATTTCTTCTAAATTCATCGTTTTCAGATTTGAATCTTTCTTATCATAATTAATTTCTTGCAACTCGTTCTGCGAACTTGGATGAGATCCCTGAGCCCCTTCCTAGTGAAAGAAAAAATTTTAAAAATTCCGTGCCTAATGAGAGAATGAATTTGTATCTTACCTCCTCTTTATGGGGATGATGATGCATAAAGAGCACATCATCGTTATGAAGATGATAGCCAGCTTTTTTAAGCGATTGCTTGTTCAGGAAATTCAAAATTATTGGTTTTGGTAGTAGCATCCAAGGGACAGTCACAACAGCTAATATTAAAAGCGTCCGCTGTGTCGTACTCTGAACAACTCCATGTTCATCTCCATAAAGCGGTCTAACTAAGTTTGGCTCGGATCCTGTGTCAAATTTACCCATGCTCAATAGGAACTTAATGAATATGTTTATGATCGCAGGGGCTTCACTAGTGTCAATTCCACCCTGGACGCCGTAAGGTGTAGCCCACTTTAAAAAGATTAAAACGACCATGTACCCGAATGTACAGCAGAGGAATGTGATTTGTGGTATCCATTCAAAGAAAAAATCCAATTTCGAGCGAAAAAATATCGAATTAAGCATTTTCAACATTGTTCCCAGTATCATCTGTGATACTCCAAGGATAATGGCCATTTTCATCTTGAACGAGTTAAAGAAGGCTAGTTCATTTGAGGCTCCATACCATGCTGGATCGAGACCAAATGGATACACGCACTTGGGATCTTTTTTAACAAGTGTGCTGCCTCCTTCACTCTCTTCCCAGCAACTTCCAAAAATATTGAGAGGAAGAGCCATGAAATCATTATAGATAAATCCACAATACAAAGCAAAAAATCCGAGCATGGCCACTAAATATCTCGCAGGTAGTAAGGCCGATAACCCTCCTTTCTCTCTCAAAATATGGTCCTTAGCGAAACAAAGATATAATCCGAAAGCAAACAATGCAGCTCCGTGACCTATATCCCCAAACATCACCCCAAATAGGAACGGAAATGTAGCGATTGTGAATAATCCTGGATTAATTTCTTGATATCTTGGGACTCCATAGGTGTTCACAATCTCTTGGAAGGGAGCAGAGAAATCGTTAGTTCGGAAGAAAGTTGGAGGCTGACAATGTTCCGGTTTTTCAGCAAACTCGAACTCTGGTCTTGTGAGATGCGGTTTAACTTTGGATAAATTATCCAAGGACGTTTTAACAATGTCTTCATAATAAAAAGGGCACCACAGATTGCCATAAAATACCGTGTTTTGTGGTTTTAGCATGTTTAAATTATGATATATTGCTTTCTCCTTGAGCACAAAAAGCCTGAAGCTTTCTATCATTGACCAAGTCTCACTTGGATGTCTTGGATTTGCAAAGGTATCGAGTACCATTTCTATATGTTGCTTGGTTATTTCCAATATTTTCCACCCATCCTCACACTGACGTCTGAGATCTGCCAACTTATTTCTAAAACTCGTCTTGTCTTGAGGAATCCCGTATTTATGAGCTCCAAATGAGTCAGCGATCTTATTTAGTTTCGATTTCAATATATCTTGCTCGCCTCCAGGGTAAGCAATCAGGAACACACACTTTCTCTTGTTCTCGCTTTTCAAATTTTCTACGAACGAAAAATCATCTCTGTTGTGAGGTTGAGAATCTATATCAATCAATGTGGACCAAACCATCCCGAGCGTCGCTCGAAAGAGGACTCGACGAAAACGTTGCGAGTCCTCTCCGTCAATGACTCCTGCTAGATATTGGAATCTGAATACGCGTGAATCTCCTAACTCGCTCTTATTTTCTTCGTCATCTCTGCTCATGTCATGCCCAGGCCCATGAAATTCGGCATCGTCTGAAAAATACACCTGAGCCGCTTCCAAGACGTGTATTTGTTCGATGATCGTATTATGACTTTCAACATATCCATCATAGTATCTAATTTGAGTGTTTAACGAAGTTAATTTCTCTTCTAATTCTGTTTCCACGTCATCGAGGTAGGTGTGTTCGGCTTTGTTACGCTTTTTCATTATCTCTCTTAAACTTGTGAGGTATGCTTTGTATTCTGTACACCTTTCGACTGGTTTTTTAAATTTGATCATCAGCTGCTCGATTGCGTGAATCTTCAGCTCAATTTCTTCGCAACGTCGTATGTAGCCAGAGAATTGGCGGCTTAGGATTTGTTCATGCGAATTTAGATCTACGAATTGAACTGCTGATAATTCTCCGAGCTCATTCATGATCTCCCAAGCATTTTCGCGGGGCATGATGATGTTATAATACCCCATACGCTCTGATCTTAATAGACTCATTGAAATTCCTGTCTAGTCCTAATTTGAATCGTATTGAGAAGGAACTTTCTGTCTCTATTTAAAATCACAATATCAAAAGAATTTATTTGAACCTTTATCAGTACGTTTCATGGAGATCAAAAAAAATCTCATGGAAGATACCACACTTGCTTTCGGAATTGTTCATTCAATAGCGAAGAGAAAAACCCATATAGAAGTCTCTAAGCCAACAATATCGAAAGCTATAGAAACATCCCAATGAGTAGATCTTCAGACGAAAATTCTGAGAAATAAATAACTCTTTCGTGAGGTTTTAGAATTGAATCCCAATAAATCGATTTCATTAACTTCTCGCCAATACGAGAATGTAAGCTCTTTTTTTTGAAATATCTTTTCTGGCAACACTTGAGCGCCTCAACTTAAAATGAGAGAACTACATCTCGGAAAATTTATTCTGCGACTGCTCAATTTAGGGGATCCTTTTTATCCTAACACTCAAAAATAATTGAACCTTGAGAGTCGAGTTAAAACCTGAGATTCTAATGGCGCATCATCACAATTCTTCTATTTTCTATTTTCTTTGGGAGATTAAGAGAATATCACAATTTAGGTCTCAACTATTTATTTCTCCATTTTCTTTTTTCGTTGCAGTTATTATTACATCGAGCCATCACGGTATTATTTTTTTGTTGAAAGAATATCTTTCCGTCGTTTAACTGTGGCCTTATTAGACTAGGTGTGAAGATATGCATTACTCGGTTGCTTCTGTTAATAGAAGCAAAATTGTCTAATTCAGTTAAGAAAAGCTTTCCTCAATGATTTCATTCACGGACGGATGAATAATTTATTTTATTATTTTTTAGTGAATAAGTGAATAAATATGATCGCAAAACTATTGAGTTCATCTAATGACAAAGAAGTTATTCCTTCTGCAGGTTAAGAGAATACTGTGGATAATGAATTTAGTTTTCCATATCTCTCTTTCTCTCGATTTGTTTCAAAACAAGCATGAATGAAAATTGCTGAATCGTTAATTGAAACAGTAAATAAAAATATTTACACAGCATGAAGACCAACAATAAACAGCTTTTGGACTTATTAGCCGATTCTGATGAGGAAAAGCAGAAGAAAAAATTGGCACAAAAGCGACAGAGGCTTCGCTCGTTGCTTACAATTCCTCTGGAAGAGAGAAATGAAGAACATCTCAGAGAAATTGCACGACTCCTTAAGGTACTCTCTCATCGCTCTCGTTTTAGGTTGTTTTCTAAATTCATTAGACGGTGCCTTTTTACGCTCCTTATGCAAACCATCCTGATTTTTTAGAAATCTGCAAGAATCTTCAATTGCAGAAGTTCGATGCAAAATCTGTCATTTGTCGACAAGTAAATTCTCTGGAAAAGCTGCATTTCCAATTCTGATATCGATTGCCGATAAATAGGGTGAAAAAGGAACAACTTTTTACGTTATTTTAACTGGAAAAGTATCTGTTATGATCAATATTCCATCTGAAACAAAAGGCGTAACAAACTGGGTAATCTTAGAAATCCCTTCTTTTCAAAATTTAGCTCTCTTTAAATCCACATTTTAGAAAGAAGTAGCACAGCTATCAGAAGGAGGGTCCTTTGGTGAAATTGCTCTCCATTTCGATTCTGTCAGAACCGCTACAGTCATAACATTAGAAACATCCGAGCTAATCCTTCTTGAAAAGAAACCATTTCAACAGTTCATTAAAGTATTTCTTTCCGAGAATTTCTGAAATGAGTTTTCGCGATAGGCACCCAAAAACGAGCTGCTCGAAAAAATATCATCATTTTTAGAAACTGTGCCCCCTCTATCATTTCTGCATAAGAAATATATCGTGACTCTGTCTACAAAAGCCACGATAAAAAAATTTAACACGGATGTTGTTGTTGTCAAGCAAGGGACTTGGGCAAACTCGATTTGTTTTGTGAAAAGTGGGAGACTGAAAGTACGTAACTTTAGTTCTGCAACGTTCTCAGTGTTTAATTTTGTTGTTGAGCAGATTATCCGAAATGTGCTATTTCGAGTAGATACCGCAACGAAAGAATTGAATGAAGATTGCCGAGATCCATTGGCAGCAGAGGTTGATACGGGTATTTTTAGAGCAATAGATCTTGAGCTTGACGAAATCGGTGAGTCGCATCGATCTTTGTAATGATTTGTCTCAACACTTGAAACTAAAGGCAAAGGAGATTTTTTCGGTGAGCGAGCCGCTTTTCAACGAGAAAAGATTGAATATACGGCTATATCTGTCATCCCTTGCGAAATTATCCTCATTTCAACTGAAGATTTCAAGGAAGTTCTCCCACCGGAAACAATCAAACTTTTCAGAACACAATATTCGAAACCGTACCCAGAAGATGAAATATTACGCGAGAGATACTATGCAAGGTTGGAATGGAACAGCATGAGAGAAGACTTGCTAAGAGATGCTGTTTATTACAACGTCAAAAATTTGGATCAGAGATCAAAGTACCATATTGATTGACTTGATTATTTTATAAAGGGCATCATCATCGTTTTGATAATTTAGGTTGATGCGGAGGTTTGACAAATTGCAAATGATGCGCGCAAATAGTGTGCCAAAAAGGCGTGGTGATCTCGCAAAGGGAGTGTCATTAATTCAAAATATGATACAAACCAAGCTTGATAATCCTTTCAAAAAGGAGGGCGGAGCGACGATAGAATCTGGAGGTCAACAGGCATCACAGGGAGATAACAGAGTTGCAAGGTCAAATTCTGTGTCTCGTTTTTCGAAAAGTACGAATCAGACTAATGCACTCCCTCCAATAAGGAAAGAATCTGTTGGAAGGTTTACAAACCGCTAATCTCTGAAAAGAGAGCAATTTGAAAAATTTTTTTGGACTTTTATTAGAGAAAATCCTACTGCTCGTGTAATCATTTTGATTGTTACAAGTCATTGTATAGATGCAACGAAAGTTTTTTAAATTTTCATAATTTAAGCAGATATAATAGATTTGGCTGGCATTATCACTCTTGGAGCTGCTATTCGGGGAATCATGCGCTTCTTTTGTTTAAGCATTATTAATTGTTATTCAGAGAAGTTATGTGAAGAAAAAAAAACAAAATACAATAGTACATGAGTCTTCTGGAACTTCTCTGCCGATTGTTTTTCGAGTATTATTCCGTCTTCTGCGGAATTGGGTGATATTTCTCTTTATGCAGACAAGAGTGAAATCCTCTATTGTGGGTTTGCAATGAATCAAACTAGTCGTCATTAGTAAACATTATCCTCATGAAAGATTCCTAAAAAATAGAATCTTGTAGGAGAATTTCAAGGTGAAAAATCGATTTACAAGTAAACTATATATATATAGATGATCTTATACCACAAGATCTCTTTAACGAGCTATCTATAAAATTCTTTATGTAAATTGGATACTTCTATAACTATCTCTTAGTAAATTTATTAACTTAATAAAAGTAATTTTAATCTGTGTTTAGCCGTATTTATTTCATTTGGAATTTTATAGCTTCATGATGTTCCAAAAGCTCCATTAATCGATATTCTTTATTGATACTAAATAAATTTATGTTACGTCCTGATCACGGTTTGAAAATACGAGAAACCTATTACCAATTACAGAATGGAATCTATTTCACTGTTTTGTAGGTTAATACCAAGCAATACTCAAGTTTTTCATAAGGCTTTCTTCTTTAACCCCGTCACACTTCCGCGAATATTAATTATCATTGGATAAGTCTTCATACACAGTACATTGAGCAAAGTCGTTTTCTAATACTTACTAACTCTGAGATCTTTTTGAATTTAGCTGACCTAAATTTTAATTTGCAGAATAAGTTTCAATTTATGAAAATTCAATATTTTTTGTATTAATAACTGTAAAATGAATAAATCCCATGTCTCAGAATTGATTTGAAACAAATATCCTTAGAGTTTAAATGTTAAGTTTCAGGTTTCTTCTGTCAGTCTACTGATGTGCTCGCCTATGCATTCAGCTGATTCTTGAATCAATCTACAAAGATATCAACGAGTTTTCTCTAAGAGTAACTAGCATGAAAGAAGTTTTATATTTCTATTCTTGTGTCCTAATTTCAATCACTTCTATTTCATCATGCAGACAAACCAACAACTAAAGACTCTCATTTTTTCCGATATCATAATTTTAATTGAGATCAAGTAAGATAAAATTATTGTTATAAATTGAAAAGCCTCAGAAATCGTATTTCTAAATTATTACTTCATTCTGGTTGATTTGTACTGTAAATGTTTAGTTGGTGCAAAAGAGACTCGGTCACTCACAATGCAGAAATGACAATCTCCGAGAAAGAGGCGCCCAGAGAGTCTAATGGCAATCTTTGGCGAGAACAAAATGAGGCTCCAGCCTCACTCTTTCAAAATTATTTCACAAAATCACACGAAGTCTACAATAATTACTCGGCTCTTCAACGGATCCAATCTCCCGTGTCTTGCATCGCATGGCTACCCAGGAACTCTGTAACCAATCTTTTCTCCTAATTCTCTGATTGTTAACAAATTCTTTGAGCAGGACCTTCAAGATCAGTTTTTAATTACAAAATACTCCGAAAATTTTGGAAGATATTATATACAATTGCATAATCTAACGAAAGAGAAAACTCTGATGATGATGCCTGTTCCCTATTGGCCGTTATCATTTCTTTCAATTGGGTCTTGTGGTTCGAACTTTAGAATTGCTCTTTGGAGCCCATTCAAACATAAAGTTTGTTTAATAAAGGTTGACACAGTCTCGGGTAAACTCTTAAACGAAGGTACCATCTTTATCAGAGAAGGTTTATACGAGGTTATGCTTGCAGAAAACTCATCCGAATTATGGGCAATTAGTAATTCTCGTCCATTCGTTGATCTTGCTAGTTTAACCAAGAAGAAAAACATCTGTCGGTTCTTTGTGCAAAATGAAAAGAAAGAACCTATCGGGCTTCGTCGATATAAATCTATTTATCTTCCAGATAGAAAAGCTGGACTCCTTGTTGGACTAAATGAAACATCGCTGATCGTCATAAATCTGCTTTCCCGTCAGAGAAAAGTAGCGATCCTTCAAAATTGTTTAATATCAAATTCGATAAACCGGCTATCTTCAATATCCTTGGAATATCAAGAGACAAACTTAATATTTTTGGCAGAGGGTGGGAATTTGATAATTCTCTTCGACATCCAAGGTAAAAGAGCAGACCTAATTGTAACTCCAAGAACTCGGATTGAGATAAGTTCAGCCATTACTCGTTGCTTGGGTGAGGCGCAACAAGCCGCTCTTCTGAGAAAAAATAATTGGTTGCTGCTCCGATATCGATCTCATGTTGGACTAGTGTGGCTTGAGGAAGATAACATAATTAGATTCCCATTTATTGTTGCGATGGACCTTACAAACAAAGAAAATTTAAATGACTGGAAACTGGAGGAAGATAGATTATGGTTGTCTACTTCTCAAAGACTCTATTATGTATACAACATTAAAAAATTTTTGAAAGAAGACACAACCAAATTAGAAACTTTCGAATTTCCTATGACTGCGGTGGTCCAAAAAAATGTATTACCAGAAAATTCTGAGAATATTGGCAATCAGATTCAGAATAAGTATAAACCGGTTACCTGGTGCTATAAAAATGTGTTTTAAAATGTTGAGTCTAGAGTCGAGAGGCATCATAACTGATTGCCAAACCGAATGGATAATTTATTTATTCGCTGCATTTTTCAAGTTTTTTTGATATTATTCTTGTAACGAAATCATGTTTTCAATCATACATATAAAGAAAACGAAAACTACGAATCAATTCTGACTTTCTTAATTAGTTTCAGTGGCTTCCTTTCATCTTCCAAATTTAGAAGATATATGAAAATTATTCATATAGTCACTATCCCTAAACTAATCGAGTCTTCTGAAAAAAATTTATCTTTTTCTGCTTATTATTGTCAAGAGATATATGAGATAACAAATTATCTGTAAAGGATCCTTATTTGCTACTCGAGATGACAGAACTTTTTGCTACACACTAGATAGAAATTGTCCGCTTCTAACTTTTTGAATTTAGTCCACCATGACAACTCTTTGAAGCTAGTCACTGCGACCTGTTGCTGTGGCAGCGCGAAATGAATATAATATTTTCGAAGAGTTCCAATAGACAATAATTGGAAAGAAGCACTGAGATTTAATCATTATAGACTAAGGTGTGACTGCGAAGGCCACTGGTAATATTAAATAAATCATGATGGCTCGTGAAGGAACCTTCTGCGATTGTCTGCGAAGGTATTTCCGAGAGAGACATAGGAATAAATAAACCAAAGATCTCACTCGAAGATAAATATTGAACCTTAAGATACAACCTGCTGTTGGCAGCATCTAGAAAAACACTACTTGGGCATGAAATTTTCAAATTAGCAACACCTCAACTTCCACTGGAGCAATCTCCGTAGGATTTCTTCCAATACTATATCATAGAAGATGCCTAGATATGACTCATTGAATACCTACCGTCATCATTACAGCCAAATCAGTGCGAATCTAAAAGGTCGAAGGCGTTGTTGCTTTCAAATAATCTCTATGACTAAATCTATTTGATTCTCAAATTTACTAATTAGAAAGTTTGTATTCGAATTGACGATTAGCGAATAACATGAGGCTTTTTAGTCCCTCACTTCAGCAGATTTTAAATAGGACAATGAGCAATAAAATTCAGGCAAAATTTCGAATTCGGAATTTGTTGGATACATATGATTGTGCCTCTCGTGAATTCCAATTTATTCCTATTTAAGAAACGGAAAAACTTTTTTGGCTGAGATTAAATGAGCAATCAAGCTTAGTAAAAATCCATAGAATCAGACTTTTATGAGAGAAGCTCTGTTTTTTTCTCATTGCAGATGAATTTTATTGTTAGATTAACTTCTTAGACCCCTTTCATTCTGAAGAAAAAATTATCAAGATACAATTTCTTTTCACTCTGTAGCAATTACACCAATGATTGGTGAATAATGAGTAATGAGTGTATTATGGTTCTCTTGCTTCTTCATTCATAATTATGCAATTTCACTCAAACTTTGACGAAGGAACCTGCAGAGTAAATCTAAGAAGAGTGGAAACTCATAAGTGCTTGAAATTCTTAAACGGTTTTATTTTCCAATTTTTTACTTTAATTAACTGAAAACGAAAAACCGAAGAGTCTTCAGTTTTTGACACGTTTTTAACACCAATGAAATTCTTCTGTCGGAGCTTTCAATCCTCAGGGCCTTGTCAGCTGGTCTCTTCTGGTTCTTAATCATCCAACAATTTTATTTTGGTTGGAGTATTGCAGGTTTCTCCCAAAAACAAAAAAAGTACGCATGCATTTGATTATGCAGGACTTGATTTGGGGGATATATTCTTCCCTAATTCTCGTTGTGGTTGCAAATATTTTATCCCCTTGAAGTTTGTCGATCGCGAGACCCTGCAACGATACATATCGCAAAGATCGTCAACTCATCTGGAAATCGACTCTGCTTTTAATAACTAAACTAAAAGATAAACGGTAACTGTGGAAATATTAACTCATAGCTCTAAGCAAACATTAGATTGCCTTTGAAAACGAGTGTATCCTTTCTCAGCCCTTAGGGATGGACGTATTGCAGACAATTTTTCTTCCCAGAAAAAAGTAAGAAACTTGCTTAATAGCACGAACCTTTGAAGAAATCTGAAGGCAGAGAAGATATCAGGCAGATAATTAAATAAAATCATATCACAACAGCATTTTTTTTGTGTCCCAGAACTCATACATTAATTAAGTTCATGTGACCATTTGCATTCAAAAAATAATGCAGTAGAATTCTCTAGATTGTAAAATAGATCTTAAGGCAAACAATAATTCTTCAAGATGGTCGTAACGAGCGTAGACTTGAATTGAATAGAAATATTTCTATGCTAAGCCAAAGCATTTTTCAATCAAAGATGCTTTGAGTTGGACTCTCTTTTTTTTCGCTAACTCTGAAATTAATTCCAAATTTGGATCCGTTGAAAATTGTTTCTATGAGTTAGGAACACTGGATCAAACGCTGATTTCTGTTTTCTTAGTGGCAAAAAGGAGCTAACCTAGTTCAGTAGCCCTAGAACCTTCATGGTATATGGTATATATCATATAATGTCATATTTATATCAGTTCTTTGCTCAATTACATGCGTCATTTTAACAATGCAAGTGTCCTTTAAGTGAAAAAACAATGAACGCCTCCAATGTCAATGCAAAGTCGACATTGTTTTGAAAATTTAAGAATGGATTCCTGATATATGCTGTCTTATTTCTCTTTAAGATAATGACTGAATTAATTTCCGCAACAGTTAATATCAAGAGTGAACTGCAATTCATTTCTGTCTCCCCTCTTTGAGAGCAAACCAAGCTCTTATCTTTGAAGAAACTACTTGCTGTTGTTGTAACTGGCTATAACCCCATTTATATATAAAACTAATATGTTGTGGGACAACACAGAGGATTAAATTAGACGTGGAAAAACTGACTAAAAATACAAATATTTTTGAAGTTATTTAGCGAGAAGGTCCAGAATTGATTGGATCTCACGTAAAGAATTTACAAAAAGAAGTTCGATTTTTGGAAGAGTCGATCGGAAAGCCTCGGCCTTTCCCTTGTATTGGTCGAAAGCGCCTTCTTCGTCACCTCTGGTTCGTTTAGCTTGGATCATCTCCTTGATCAAGCTGAGGTGGCACCCAGTAAGCTGGCCAAGATTTAAAAAATTTTCGAGGACCTTAACTCTTTCCTCAATGCTATTCAATGCTGTATTTCCAGCGGATTGAATTTGTGGACTGTTTTTTTCATCAGCTTCCCTTTCGGAGGAGGTGCATCCACCATCCTCTACCTTGACGGCTATTTGTTCGTTGGTCATTTCGACTGCTTCTTCTTTTATCATTGTGTTTGGTACATTGTTTGAATTTTCTTTGGAGAGTCTTGTTTCATCGGACTCATCGATCATTTGATCAGAATGATTCTTGCTTCTGCTAATCATGCTATTGAAAGCATATTGAGATGGAATCGTGGGCTTCAAAGCCTTAGAGGCTATGAGACTTTGTATTTTTCCTGGGTTCACGTCTTGCAACATTTTCTTAAGTCTCTTTGTCTCTTCTTGCATGAATTGCTTTTCGGCCTGCTTGATCATCTCGGTCTTGTCGTCTTTTCCAGGCATTTGTGTGAGCAAGTGTTTGAACTTCGAGTACATTCTGCTTTTCACCATAGACTCACTTCTTCCGGGAATAAGCTTGGAAATCCATCGCCATTTGCGTCCTTTCAGTTTGAACAATCTAACCAATTTCTCATCTTCTTGAGTAGTCCATTTGGTGTTTTTCTTTATATTTGGGTCGATTTGGTTAATGTATCTATTTCTAATTTGCTTTGCGGATCTCTCACCTCCAAGCATTTTGGATATAGTGGTCCAGTTTGGGCCGTATCTTTGAACGAGCTCAAGGATTTGCTGGTCCTCTTCTTCTTTCCAGGCCTTTGTCTCCACTTGTGCTTCTTTACAAATTTTCTTGGAAGCTTTCAAAAGAGTTGATCCCATTCGCTCGCTTTTTGTCGAGATTGATTCGTTTGTGCACTCTTTTGTTCCTTTGCCTGTGGACTCTTCGCCAGTGGAAGACTCATCATTGTATTCAACTTTAATATTTTCCACCGTGTCTTTCTTTGATGGCAAATAAAAACTCGAGTTATCTTGTGGTACATTTATTCCTTGTCCATTTATCATACCGCTTGGACGGGTGAGAAGATTGGCCAAGGAAAAGGTTGTTGGAAGAACAGGCTTTTCTTGTATCTTTTTGCTGCTGCGAGGAATTGTGCTTTTTCCTACAAGTGGAAGCTCAGTTCCAATTTTATGGCTTAATAAGGTATAAAGAGGAGTATTGGTTTTCATTTTTTATCTAATGATTATAATTTGGGAGGCGCTTGCTGTTATAAGGGCATTTCCATACTAAGAATTAGCGCAAAACGAAGTGGGTTTTCATACTTTTTAGCCGTTTAAAAAGTTTGTATCGAAGTTAACTACAGATTCAAGCAAATTAGCGCATAACCGGCGAAAATTTATTAAAGAGTTAGCCGTTGATGAAAAGGTGTATATGAGTTATTTCACTTGCTCAGCGAGAAATCAAATAACGCAAAACCATTTAAGGAACGGCGATCATGAAAAAATAACTGGCCGAGAGATTAGGATAGCAGAGGACTCAATAACTCAAATAGAAAATTAGGAACCCATTAACCATCTCTTATAAAATGTAAAAAAGATGGCTGCCATCCTATGTAATAACGATGAATTAGTACTTGAGGCCGACACACTGTTAAAGAGCATTAAGAAAAAGAAGGTCCGCTCTAAAAATCATCAAGATTATTGTTTATCACTTTTTATTTCATATATCGCATTGAGGGAATAGGATTTCGAAAATAATATTGCATCTAAGCATCTCTCGTCTGAATTAAACTCTTCACTGAAATAGGGATACCTGTAATATCACATGGATTTACAGAATACAGAATATTCGAGTAAAATACAACAATAATTCTAAAAAAGCTTTATGAACTCAAACGTTTTTAATCGCAATGAAATTTTTTCTTTCAAATTCAATGAATTCATATTTAAAGACGTCGTTGATTGGTCTTGAATTAAATATCTCAGCTTCATCATAACTTCTATCTCAAAGTGTAAGAAGATTTATTGGAGTGTTCCATGAACGAAAAAACTTCGAAGCATGTTTGATTGAGTGAGCAGAAGTTAGAATTGAATTTCAAAGAGAGATTGGAAAATGTTATCAAATCTATCTTAAATCATTTAAATGACTGAGAATTTCAAAATACACCATTATCAACTTGAGGATTCGAACACACATTTCCAAATAATAAAGAAAAGCGTCTGCAAATTTAGCTATATTTATTGAAAAGAATGAATGCATTAGTTGAGTTCCAGTATGTATTACCTCTGGATTGTGTTTTGGTGAGAAAATTGTCTATCTATACTCTTGATTGTCCCTGAGCTATTAAAAATATTTTCTGCAAATTTTCCTATTATCCATGATGGGTACCCATCCCAAAAGATAGTTTTTAGGGGTATCAAAATTCGCAAATTGGCAATTTGGAAAAACTTTTAGAGATTAAAGAATCTTATATATCTCTCAGACGTATAGCACCAATGGCTATTTAGTCTGGAAAATGTTGTCTATATTTATGATTATACTGGCAGTTGAAAAAATAAAAATAAAAATGTTACACGATGGTATAGCTGATTTTTATATTATGGTCAGAGAATATCTTTTTTTTTTTATTGCTAATCAACCTTCTGCCTTAATTTGAAGGAAATTCATCTCTCTAGCGTTTTCTTTGTTCATATTATCATTTGCTACTCTGGGAGATCAAAAAAAAGAGTTAGAATTAGGTAGTAGCTCCAACTATTTTTTTTTTTATAGTTCAATCATGCTAATATTATGAAATTGCAGCTCAGTGAAAAATTATCCATAAAAACTTAGAATTCTAAACAACACTTATAAACTGAAGTCTCACTACATACTTTCTAAAAGCAGAAGAATCTTTAGGCATGATCTGGGGAAGGCGCTTCTGAAGTATCTTTCAGCTTAGACAGTGGCTTTACTCCCGTGAATTTATCTACTTTCTCTCGAGCGCTGGGATCGTCACCGAATATGATATCATAGACCTCGCTATATGTTTTTACAAAGTAGACAGTTAACCCTTGCTTCAAGCCATCAGATAACTCGAGAAATTCTGACTTGTTTCCTTGAGGGATTATGAGAGTCTTGATATCCAAGGATTTTGCAGCGGTTACTTTGCTTTGGATGCCGCCTAGTTCAATTAAATTGCATGAAATTCCGAACATAAAAAGATAGTTGAAATACCTATTTTATAGATGTCTCCGTTTAATGACAGCTCTCCAGTCATCGCTATGGAAGTAGAGACAGGTTTTTCCAGCATTCGTGAGAGTAGAGCTGTGCAAATTGAGATGCCAGCGGATGGTCCTTCCTTAGGAGTTGCTCCCTCAAGGAAGTGGACATGATAATTTTTCGTCACGGCTTCATCATACACCTCTTTGGGCAGTAGCCTCAAAGCATTTACCTTTGCGATCAAGAGACTTTCCTGGAGAACTTGCTGCAGATTTCCTGTGACAGTATAATGGCCTTTCTTCTCAGGATGCGTCAAATCATGAATGACTTCTATAGATAGAACGCTTCCTGTGAAACCTGAAACAGTAAGCACATTTGCAACGCCTAATAATTTTTTTTCATTAAAAAATAATTCGAGTTAAAAGTTGCTACCTATATATGCTTTTCGATTAATTCTTTCATAAACTTCGTCAAAGGTTGGAAGGCCAAGATATTTTTGGAGCTTGCCTTCGATGTTCTCCTCATTACGGAGGAATTTTAGTTGGTTTACGGACCTGACCTTTCGGATATTTTCAACATCATTTGATTCAATCGTTTGCGTTGATTGTTCAGTCGGTTGGATCTTATTGGCGTTTTGAATAAGCTCATATGCAAATTTGCGAGCTATCTTGTCGAAACAACGTTTTAATTCTCTCACTCCGCTTTCATGATAGCACCACCCTTAATTATAATGTTAGGGGCAATTAGATAAATATCTACAAAGCTTACCTTTTGCAATTTTGATAATAATTTCGTCGTCAAATTCGATACTCCCTGGCAATAGGCCATTCGCTTCAAGAACTTTGGGCAGCAAATAATTTTTTGCAATGATTAGCTAAAAAAGATAATGATGAATTAATTAACTGTCGCTCTTTCAGCTAAAATAATTTTTACTTTTTCTTGTTCTATGTAGGCGGGGACCTCAATAATCTCAAGCCTATTTCTCAGAGGCTCAAGCATGTTCAGAGGCTCATTTGCAGTCAGGATAAAAATGACTTGCGAGAAATCGACCTTTATATCCAAATAATGATCCGTAAAGTTCTCATTTTCTTCAGGATTCAAAATTTCCAGCAAACTTGTATAAGGATCAGCGTTTTGCCTAAAGCACGATAAAAAGTTAGACAACGAAATACTATCTGTGGTACCCATGTCTTCCCATTTTATCGATTTCATCAACCACAAAGACCGGGTTCATAGTTTTGGCTTTTATTAACTCACTCACAAAAATTCCAGGCTGTGAATCGACATACGTTCTTCGATGTCCTTTAACAAAGTGTGAATCAGTAACTCCCGCGAACGAAATGAAACGCAGCTCCCGATTCAGACATTTCGCCAGAGCTTTGGCTATGGATGTTTTTCCAGTGCCGGGTGGTCCATACAAGCAGATTACGAAACCTTTTTTTGGAATGTTCTCGTTCAAATTTCGAAGCCGGTTCACGGCAACCAACTCGGTGATTCTCTTTTTTACTTTCTCAAGCCCATAGAGCTCATTCGCAAGCACTTTTCTGGTGTATTCTATATCCCAATGCTCTGGACTATATTTATCCCAAGGTATTCCAAATACTTGTTCCAAGTATGCTTGAATTTTACTGTATTCATGATATTGCTTATCCATCTGAGAAAGTCTCTCGATTTCTTTGCGTACTTTTTCTCTTGATGTTTCGTCCTTAATTAAATGCAGCTTGTCCAAATAAGGTTTCATTTTATTATTAGCAGTTGCGCTACCTTGAGCTGCACCACTAGGCTCCTGGACAGGTTGCGGCTGCGAGTATCCAATGTACATATTTTTCAGGTACTGGATCGATAATTGAGCTTTAGCGGCATCTGTGTTCTTTCTTACAGAGTCGTCTGCATATTTCATTGCTTGATTTAGAAGAATCACGACTTTTAACACTTCGCTGAGTTTCTTCTTCACAAGGAAGAGTCTGGCTATCACGCTCGTTTGTTCCAAAAATGTTTGGAAAAATTCGGAGAAATTCTCTTTAGTGAGGCTGCTCAGCTTCCAAAGCTGATTCATCACTGAATAGAGCAACTCATCAAGTTTGTCGAGCTCCAAATTTTCCTTCTCAAAAGAATCCCAGTGAATATTGAAAATTTCAGGCGTTTCATTCTGCTTTATATAGCGAATTGAACTTGAGAGATGACGAAGTTCAGCAATTTCACTCTTTAAGTTGACTGATTTTTCTTGTTCAGTGGGTTCTTCGTCTTTGATAACATAGCCTTTCACGAAATAGCAACCATCTCTTTTCTCTAAGTCTGTGATTTTGACTCTAAAATCTTTCTTTTTGACGCAAATTATTGCATTCTTATGGCTATTTGAAGAATCTTGCGCGCTTTTGCTTGTAGATTGAATAATTTGCTCCAGTTGTTGATTGATATCGTTTTGGAGAACGACTCCAATAGTGTAGATGTTGCTGTTATTTGCTTCGTTAACCAGGACGTACAGGAATTCGTTGTCGAGCTGAGCTGAACCAAGGTATCCGGTGTTTATATTAGCATTCATCTCAGTGTTGGGGATGATTGGATTTGTTGAAGTGAAAAGCACGTACGTCTTGATTTCATGCTCTGAGGTATCAATAGTGGTATTTTTGAACTCTTTCAGTGGAATACTTTGAGGCTTATATTGAATGCCCTCGCCGTTATCATCGTCAGCGTTGTCCTTATTTGGATTATCTGATTTCGTAGAAAAATAGCACCTTTGGCTATAAGCATGTTTTAAATATTCATCAACATAAAGATTCGCGAATTTCAAGGGGTAAAGAGAATGTTTGAGGGCAGTTTTTTGGAGAGTTGAGCTGATCCGACCCAGCCTTTTGAAGTTTTGTGTTATGAGTTTTTGCATTTTTTTTTGCTAATTCGATTCAATCAAAATTTGTTTATTCAAAAATTTAGAATAAACTTCTTTCAGATAGCCTGCAAACTGACGAAAATGTTCTTTTTCTATTTCTTTAGAATTACTGTTTTATTAGTCTGGAACGGCAAGTGGAAAAGTTTCTAAATGAGCAAATTCTAAGCAGGACTAACCAGCTGAATTTCTCCCGAAATAATTGCTGAGGTGCAAACTCATCTTGAAAGATCAGAAATTATGGTTCCATAAGTATAAATTAATCCTGTAATTAAAGGAATTTTGCGATTTACAATCAGCAAAGGGCATGAGTATATGTGAAGGATTTACATACAAATTCAAATAAACATATATATATATGGAATGACTTTATTTGCAAAAAGCAATTCTCCATTGCAGAGATACATCTCCGGCGTCGACTTGAAAACCTCTCTGACAATTATCAGCCAAAATATTGAAATTAGTTTTAAGTACATAGGAGAATTGATAGACTTCTGATACAAAATTCTATTTTGAGTTCTCGCCTTCTCCATTTCACTCTGCGAAGACTTTTTTTTCGTTATCATTCTCGGCCATCTACTATGCCAGATATTTGGTGAATATTGCCATATTTCTCCAAAAGAAAAAACAATATATCAAAATTATTACTATGAAGATTCAAGAATTGCTTGATTTTTTGAAAAAATCCTTTCCATTTTGTGCGGTTTCTCAATGCTCTTTCTGCATATTCAATCATTCTAAGAACAGAGACTTTTTATTGACAGAGTTCACTCAGTACTCAACTACATAAGTCACTTCCAGTGTGTTGATTCATGCGAGCTCAGCTCTGACTAATCCTTCGAAAGTAAGGCACAACTCTCTTTTTCGGTTGTGTTTTTTTTTTCTCTCTCTTTTCCAAAAGCAATAATTGAACTTCATCACTCATTTCTGATTCATCATTACAGTTTGACCGATTTATTAACAAGTTTAAAATAAATTCACGTTGAAGGATAAACCTTGGAAATTCATTGCAAATGAGCTTCGGTTTGAAAAAACGCATTTCGCCAGCGGTCTGTGAAGGAATTTTAGCGCTACATGATATTGCTTACATTCGCGAGGATTCCATGAAGACTGTTCTGTTTTATACTCTTTCTGTTCTTACCTTTGGAATCATCTATGCTGTTGCAATAAATGTTCCCAGCGTTATGCGACGGCTGAAATATTCTTTGGTTGAGAGTGCACCATTTGCAACACATTTCTATGTGACAAACTGGGACGATACTTCAGTTATCCTCCCAAAAGAAGACATTAAAACCTTTGATTTTGACAAAAATACTGGTAAATCCACAATCGCGCTTCATCTTAGTTGACTTCCACTATGCATTCATTAGTCATAGTTAAGATAGGTTTCAAAAATCGAGGTTTGACTTATGTTTACTCGAACGAAGATCGCACGTTTTCAGCCGTTGAATTCCCTATCTACCGACCCTTCCAGGAGATTCGAAACAAATTTTTGTGGGGGAACCATGAAGAAGAAGTTCCCAGAATCCAAGAGGTATTTGGAAAGTGTGAAATAAACTTTGAGGTTCCCTCACACGTTCGTTTATTCTTTCGAGAAATTTTGCAGCCTTTCTTCTTATTTCAAATTTTGTCAGTGACAATTTGGTGTCTCACCGACTACTACATCTTCGCAGCGTTCATCACAGTGGTTTCAATAACTACGGCAATCATAAATCTCATTACAGTAAGAAAGAACTTTGAGAGAATTCATGAACTTGTTCATTTTGGAACGGAGGTCGATTTGTACAGACGAGAAAAAGGGAAGTACATGAAATCAACTGGAGTTAAATCTCGAGATATCGTTCCTGGTGATCTTCTTGTGATCAAAGATCATTTCCGCATGCCCTGTGATTGCGTCTTGCTGAATGGACAGCTTCTGGTCGATGAGTGTGCTTTGACAGGAGAATCCGTTCCAATGTCAAAGTACAGCATTCCAGACAACTCAGATAAGTACATGGCGACTCTGCATAAGGTCTACTCCCTTTATGAAGGTACTGTTGTTGTCCAAAAGTTAGGAAATCAAAACGTTGAAACGCTTGCTCTTGTGATCAGAACTAGTTTCTCAACACTACGAGGGCAGCTGGTGAGGGGTATTTTGTACCCCAAAGCAAGCAACTTAAAATTTGAAAGAGACTCATATTATCTCATTTTACTGCTTTTGGTGGTGCTGCTCTGCGGTTTAAGTCTCGGTATCCCTCCTCAGCTTGGGAAGGTTGAGACGTATGATATTGTTTTGAGTGTGCTCGGAATGGTAACCAACGCAATTCCCGCATCTTTGCCTGTCGCATTGACAGTAGCTACCAGTTTTTCGTTAATCCGATACCGAAAAAATCAGATAAATTGTATCAGTCCGAAGCGTATCATAGCAGCCGGAAGAGTTGACTGCGTTTGTTTTGACAAAACAGGTATATTTTATCACATATTTTTCATTGTTGTAGACTAAATATTTGCTACCTTTTAAAAAGGAACCCTGACTTATGAAGATATGGCTATAAGAGGATATAAAGTTTCTTCAAATGGTGTTTTCAAGGAGTTCATCATGCCTGGATTTGACAAATTAGCTTATGCTAACTCTGAAGACAAAATTTCCGTATTTCGTGCGCTGGCTATTATGGGTACTTGTCATAATGTTGCGATCTCTGTTGAAAATGGAGCAAGACTGATGTTAGGAGACCCTATGGAAATTAAAATGATTGATTTCTCAAGTTACTACGACATTGAACCCAAAAGGAGAGATGCCATCTATGCGATGCACAATTCTGTTCGAGACCTAGTCTACAACGTTTATCGTAGATTTGAATTTCTCTCTGAAGTTGGAAGAATGTCTGTGGTTGCTCAGGCTGAAGGTCGTAAGGAAATAAGAGTTTATGCAAAGGGTGCTCCTGAAATAATGAAGACATTATGTGAGCCTTCATCAATACCGAAAAACTATGATGAAAGGCTGGCAGACTATACAATCCTAGGATATAGAGTCCTAGCTCTAGCCTGGAGAGATCTCACTAAGGAAGAAACAAAGAAGAAATTCCAAGATTTAGAGAGAGAGAAGATGGAGAAAAACCTTACATTTGTGGGTTTTCTTATATTTGAGAACATGCTGAAGCCTGATTCACGAGATGTGATTGCGAGTCTCAACCATGCAGCTGTTGAGAGTAAAATAGTCACAGGTGACAATCCTATAACAGCGGTTCATGTTGGAAGAGAAATAGCTATGCTTCAGCATGATAATATTGTTTACGTTTGTGATATCATTGAACACAACAGCGAATTTTATCTTCAGTTCAAAAAACTCCAGGGAAGAGATTCTATGTTGCTTGCGAAATTCAAAGGAGAAGATAATGAGAAGGAGTCGCGTGCCAAGAATGCTCATGGCCACATCGAGACCATCGATAGCGAGAACGTGTTTGGTGGAGAAATGATTAGGATCACTCACTTCATACGGAAACAAAAATCACATCAAGGTATTAAATTACAAGTCGCTGAAGCCATCGTCCCGAGCATCCCAAAAGGACCGAATATTCAATACGCTTTTACTGGAAAAGCCTTCGAGTTTCTATATGCTAACAGTGCTGACCACGAAAAAGATCTTTCTGATTGGAAATTGCGCACGATCCTCCTAAAAGCAAAAATCTATTCTCGTATGCAGCCAAATCATAAGTCATCGTTGATTGAGATGATTCAAGCAACTGGGAGAATGGTCGCGATGGTTGGAGACGGCGCGAATGACTGTGGTGCTTTGCAGACCGCAGACGTCGGAATCTCACTGTCCCAGACGGAAGCTTCAATTTCTGCGCCTCTTACATCTAAACTAGGATCGATAACGGCAATAATAGACGTACTTGCTGAAGGAAGGTGTGTGCTGTCAACAAACGTTTTAATATTCAAATTCATGGCGTTTTATGGGATATTGCAGTACACATCTTCATTACTACTGACTACGAATCTGGACGATATGAACAACATACAATTTTTATGGCAAGATCTCGGACTCATCGCACCTGCTGCTGCAGCTATGTCTTGGACTGGGCCTTATGATCAACTAGAGGATGATTTGCCTCCAGGAGGACTTTTCACACTTCGATGTATGCTTTCGATTTTCGGCTCCTGGATACTGCAAGGCCTAGGACAATATATGATATTCGATATAACTAGTGATGCACCTATTCAAGAGGACAAATCAGAGTTCGACACTACCAGTTCAGTGCAAGCTGCAGCTCTGTTTTCATTCTCAATACTGCTATACCTAGGAGTGATCGCCTCTTTCAATGTTGCTCGACCTTTCCGCCAGCCAATAACAAGCAACCTTTATCTATGCGCTGTCATCCTGTTGCACTTAATACTCGTTGTTCTGCAAACCATTGTCGAATGGGTTCGAATATATATCTATGATATGCCTGATACCACTTATTATACACCACTTTTGGTCAGGGAAGTAGTGGGACTCAGTGTGTTGTTTGCGTTGATGATTGCACTATATGAAAGTTTCTTTGTTAATGTGTTAGTCAAATACGTAGAGAGGAAGTTTGAAGAGAGAAGGAAAGCGAAGGAAGCGGAAAAGCTCTATGGAATGGTCGAGAAGGACCGAATGAGTAAGACGAGTTCCACTCAATCAGTAGAACTCGTCCACAAAATGTAATCAATCACCTTGGATACACATCTCTACAGCCCTAGACAACGAAATCATATTGACTATATTTTATTCAAGTTTTTATACTAGTAGTGACATTCTCCTACTTATTGAATGTTATCTGCTGAGCTTTTCAGAATGTCGGAATATATTATGGAAAATTGAATAATAATTGTTATTGATGTATAAAACATACTGACTGCTATCAAAATGCGATCTCGACTCTGAGGAGATTCCTACGAAGTTGAAGCATATCAAGTATTTTTTTTTTTGGATTATGGTAGGTTGCTTTGTTAAGAGAAGTGTGAATTAATCAATACCTAAAGAGAAAAGTATTTTCAAATTGAACAATCAAGATTGCTTATCTTGTAAGATATAAAATTCTATAGAATGTTTTTTCTTATTAGATACGAACTTTAACCCTAGCACAAGCGAATGTGTAGAAATGTGCGGTTCATCTTTCTATGAAAAATATTTTTTGAAATTGTCTGGAAAATATTTTCAAAGTCTCCCTTTCTTTCATCTTGCACTGTAAATTGCAGTAATCCAAGCATATAACTGAGCACCTCCTTTCGAAATTGTTTGAAGATCTTGATCTTCTAGTTCTTTAATGATAATATCAAGGGCATTTATCTGCTTCTCGTTGAGGGTTTTAGGATTAAATTGTTGCATCCTCTCTTGCAGCTCCTTTGGATTTGCAGCGAGTAATTTTTTTGCTTTGTACACAGAAAATTCATACTCTTCTTCTAATAAGATAAGCATTGCTTCGCAGATCCTTTGTAAAGCCGGTGGAAATGAAGCATATGGCAAGAAGAAATTAAGAAGCTTGAAGTCGATGTTCTCTAGACATTTCTTGATAAATGCGTCTGCCTCTAATGGAGAGCCAAGATTGTCCACCATTTTAATGATGCACCTATTACTCTAAAGATAAATTATAATTTTGTATTTAATTTAAATGATCTTATCTTTCTTCCTTAAAGAGTACTAGTTGCTTCACACTGAGAAGAAGCAATATCCTATTCCCGATGTAGTTTATTAGAACTTATTCATCAGTGCAATGCCAATTATTGTCGAACTTTGAAATGGAGCTCGAAAATTAGTATTAATAAATTAAGAATCGAAAATTATTTCAGTATGTACAATTTCAAACTGTCATAATTCTGGAGGTGATGATATCAACGCTGTCGGCTCTCGCTCTAAAAAAATTAGCTAAATACATACTCAGTTTTCTGCAAAGCGACCGCGGAGTAATATTGAAGAATAAAATTAGTAAATAACTGCGACTCTACAAAAACTTCTAAAAATGGTTTTGTGTCTGGATTCTTCTCAAGCACAATCCGACGAACTTCAGCTAAGTCAATTTGGTCATCCAGCTAAAATAGTATTTAGATGTTAATGAAAGTAATTTTAAAAACAAAATTACGTTATTAGTTGGCTCTCCAAGCACCGCTTCCTTGCTAGGGAGATGCTTTATTACCAGATCTTGATGAAAGCTATGAACTGTTTCAAATATTTTATCGTAAATTTCCGCCTCTTCTTTGGAAACCTCTCCGTTCCAGTAACGCAGAGTCTTCATGATTTTAAGTTTTCTCTCTTGAGATACTTTCGTAGTTTTGATCGCGCTTAACTTCTGAGGATCTTCAACCTCTTGCATTATCCCTTTCTCGGCATTAAAAAGCCAATAAAGGGGATGCAGTCTTTCCGTCAGTTTCTCAAAAATCTTGGTTCTGGCCTGATGTTCTGATTCGCTCTCAGACAATAGCATGATGCTGTCGTCTGTCAATATGAAAAAAATAGAATCTGGATATTCGACCCAAAGTCTTTCCTTGGCAATATAGTCTCCGCTTTTATTTATTCCTACCATATGAGGTGAGAAGAAGGCCACGTTGAAAAGGATTCTACCGAGTAATGCGCCACCAGGAGCGTCGCATATTGGAAGCAGAAGCTCGGGTAACGAGAAGATCACGGGATATGGATATTTGTAGGGCTTCAGCATAGCTACAAGCACCAACCTGTCGTGAAAAGTTGAGTTAGAGAGTGAGAGAGTGTAAAAGAGTTTTGCTACATTATTGAAGACAACAGAGCCAGATTCGGACTCACAATCACAACTTTCCTTTCCAGCATGGCACAAGAGAAGATGTACATAAGATCTTCCAGAGGGAAATACGTAAATGCGATTGGATACAGCCAAGAAAAAACATGTGTCGCCAAATGATCCTTGTTCTGTATCAAAGCTGTAACCTTATCGAAATCTTTATATTTAAATTCAAACGTCGAATCTAGTTGAGGAATGTTTTTTTCAAGCAGCGCCCGCAGATAACTCTCAACTTCAGCTTTTACGAACTAATAATGACGTATTAGAATTCATGATAGAGCCAAAAGAGAAAGCGAAGTACGTTATTTGCCCAATCGCTGTCCATTTCTTTCAAAGGTTCTTTCGATTTGGAAATGAGATCTGAAAAAAGTTTCATTCTCGCGATTTTAATAACATCTGAATATGTGAATAAAATTGATATTCTGCAGACAAATATTACTGAGTAAACTGCAGTTCAAGTCCATGAAGAGTTTGGTCAAAGGATAGAAAGTCATAAAACAATAAATCTTGCTGACTTTCCATATTTTTCGGGGTTTTCTACGTTTCGAGTTCCCTGTGTTCGAAATTGTTGGCTCTTCAGTGAGCTCACCCTAAATAAGAATAATAATTATATTCGGGAAGGCACTTGGAGTGTATACCAAATCAAAAAAATCGGTAGTTTTGATGCAAATATGAAACAGAAGACTGTCAGGATTTATCTGACTCATTAACTCGTTTGAGTGTACTTTCCCAATCAATTCTCCTGCCAACAGAGGGAATAAAAAGCAATTTGAATTGTCGTCATAACAAATTTTTGGGAACATAATCCTGAATGAAACACATTAAACTCATTGGTCAGAGAGAAAATTCTACTCATAGATATTCGAGTTGGATTTGATAATCTCTCTCTTGAGGTCAACTCCGAATGGAAAGCAGAAGTCCCTAACTGCCGCTCTTGAAGGACTTGAAATAAATTACATTTAGGAGAAATTTAAACATCAGATGTTACAGTTCGAGCTGCTTCTCATTGCTCGGATAATTATAGAGGATACGAGGTTTTATTGTTCCACTTTTTGAACTATGGAGCATTGTGGTGATAATTTGTCAGGAAAGATTTTTTTTCATTACTCTGGGTGTGCTTTTTCGAATTCAATTACATCATCGATAGATGCACCGATCAAGAAGAATTCTTCAAATAATGGTGGCGAATTTTTCTGTGGAACTAGCGGACTCTGTTTGATAAATGAAGATTATTAACACCTAATATATTTAAGGCGAATGGCTACCTCCCCCCAACGAGCTGAGTCACTTTCCACGGGCAATTCCTCAATTTGAGAGATAGATTCTTGAGAAGTTTTCGGAGATGAACCTAACCGGAAAGATTGTGAATAACACCATCGAAACTGTGCAAAAAATACTCTTTCTAACCTGTGATTTTAGTTCAACGACGCTTTTGCGAAGCTGAAGAGCTCTTTCATCTAGAATTGTTTAAGTTTGCAAAGGTTGCTGTTGAATAATTTACCTGTTGTTTGGTGCAAATTATTTGTTGTTTGCTTTCGCATATAATTTAAATAAAGTGGATTTAATTTGCTCTCTAAATGAAAAACGTTATGGCCCATATTGCTGATGGCTACGAATTGAGAAAGTACCTGATAATTCAAGAGATGGTGCCGAATTTTTATAAAATTTATTTTCATTGGCATCGTCATTCATTTCAGTCTCTGTAACTGGTGGCAATTCCTCGTCTTCTTCAGTGAAAATGGTCTGCTGCCTAAAACTGGGGGACTCATTATCATCCCTCCTATCTGTATTGGTAATCCTATCTGTCATCGCACCTGGCAAACCGATCTCAGGCGATGAGCCTTCGACATACTCCTCGCCAAATTTATCTTCTATTAATATTTCCTTATTCTCTGTAGTGATAGTTGGGAATCTCGGCACATAATCCTCATCCTTTAGAGTGTCCATTTTCACTGCGGAGTGATGATTATCTGGCTCTGTATACTCCAATACACTCGACCTCAACTCCCTTTCCAAAGTTCCAGAAGAATTTGATTGAAGACTATCGAAACGAAAGTGCTGATTTGAAGCGGCTGGGCTGGTAAACCAAGGCATTTTGCTTAAATGTGTGATATTTGAACCTCTCTGAGAGTTCAGTCGAGAATTTTGCAATTTTTTCATATATTTGACAAGCTTTTCAAGCTTCTCTTGAAGCCTCACACATCGAACGCGGTACTCTTCTTTCTCTTTGAGAACTTCAAGGACTCTATCTTCCAATGCTCGGTTCTCTTTTATTAATGTTTTTGACCTCTCTTTCACAGCCTTTAACTCTCCCTCCAAAGACTTATATTCTTCTTCTTTGTCTTGTATATACTTCTTTAATTTGGCATTCAATTCTTTTTGGTTTTGATAGTTTTTCTTGTAGGAACTTCCGTACATTTGGAGTAGAGCAATTTTTTCTCTTAGTGTCTCATCCAAACTGTCGAGCTTGAGAGAACTTATGAAGGCTGAAGAAAATTCTGGGATATTTGATGTTAGAAGTTGTTCTTTGAAAGTCGCGATATCCGACATTCGTAATGGAATTTAAAATAAAATACGAGGATTCCTTCTAATTAAATTTATTAGATGAAATGAGAAATCGACCTAACTTATTAATTAAACTGAAATTATTTGGAGGATGAGAATTATTGGGAAATTTGTTATAGTGTAATGTTTTGTCCACCAGCCTCTCCACACATGCGAATGAAGAAAGAGTTTATGAGTCAACTCGAATGATGCTAAATGTGATCTATCAATGAAATTTTTAAGAATACTGTTAGAATATTAAAAATGAGAAGAAAGAAGACATATTTCGAACGACAGAATGATTTTGCTACTAGCCAAATTTGCATTCACATTAAGAAAAACAGCAAAGACAAAACCTAGCATTTTTTACTATCGAAAGTGGGGTGAAAAATTCTACGGTTTTCAGCTCTTTATCTTGTTGAGATAAAATTTGAGCAGCTGTTATGAAATCTAAACTGCGAAACACTCGAGTTAGTAAAGCTTTTTTCTATGAGAGTGAGCATGATTAGGGCTCACCGGCTGTTTGCTGCGCTTCATGAAATAAACATGCACTGAAAATAAAGCAACGTTAAGTTAATTTAATGGATGCTTAATCAGTGGATATATAGTAAAGAAGTATTGAAAAAACTATTAAGTTAAGATACAGCTCTCTAAAAGAAATTCTTTGGACCTAAATGAGGGTTGAGAGTGTAATTTAGCTCCGCAACTTCATCGTTAATCAAAAAATTATACTCATAGTTATTTATCTGACTTTTCTGGCCGATTTCAATCTAAATAGTGAGAGTTCATTACATGACTTTGATTAACGAGCAATTGTTTCATACCGATTCAGCCGGATATACTTGGTTGACAGCTTGTTTCATTGGATCAATGCCGCTAGTGTCTCGAGCCTTGAAAACGTTTGTCACGAGACTCTGAGTCATTTCGTTCCCATCCTGATAGTAATTTCCCTGTTTTGATATAAAATCAGCTCAAATTTTAATCTTTTTTTCTTTACTTTCATGTATTCCTGGATACTTTGATGGTCAGAAAAATCAACTGCTCTCCTTGGAGCGTTTGTGATTAAATCATTTAAGTGTAGCATGGAATTTCCTTGATTCAGGTAAGTGCCTGGAGCACTTTGAGCGACTAAATTGGCTCTGAAGGACCTGTCAATTCATTAGCTATTATTGATCACTCGAGTAGTTTGTTTACATGTTGTCATGAATAATTTTTCTGAAGTTTAGGTTTTGAACTCGAAGATCTCTGATCATCTCATTTGCCATATTGAGCTTGGCTCGAATTCCTTCATATCTAGCTTGGCAATCTGCCTTCAAAAGACAGATTCGGTTAGCCTATTTGGTGCGAAATAAATGGTAGTGTACATGTGGATGATCATCCGAAGTATTATCGGCTTCGATGGAAGACACTTCTTCTTTGTTTCCATTTCTTTTAGATTTCCTTTGAATATTACTTAGGAGCTCCCTATAATTTTCAAGAAAAAAGAGTTTAGTTTAGGATATTTGTCTGATCGATTTAGATACCCTCTTCCTCGACAAAAGTTTGGATGACTGTAAATATGACCTTTATTGTACGACTTTGATACTCGTTTGAAACCATAGAAACTCAACTAGGTCATCTCAAGAAACGAATTAGAATCGAAAGTCTACCTGTCTGATAAATGAAGCATATTTAGTATTGCCAAAAAAATTGGGAAGTATTGTCTGACTCAGCTGCGCCAAGTCCTTTAACATTAATGATTTTCCGTCCTCGGTCCAGCTGATTATTTCTGAATGGTTACCTTCCTTTTCATTCAGAAAACTCACTCGATTAAATCAGAGCATAATATTACCTCAAGGAGTCGGAAAAGAGTTGGAATGAAACTTCTTCGCGATTTTTTTTCGATATAATTTGCTGTCTTTTCTTTTAATGAAGTAATGTCTTTTTTGTTCATGTAGTCCTCAGATTTTGATTGATATTTTGTATTATATAAATTCTGATGCAATGATGGTCTCATATATTAATGAGAAGAATTAGCTTTTTCGTTTTGGAAATATTTTCTCTTAGGTTCCAGAATAAGTTTTAGATTTTGCTGAAACGCCTCTCTCCGAGAGCTAAGTGTGGCTTCGAATTTAATTATATGCACAGAAAATTCTTATTCAAGCATCGAACAGTTCTAAGAGTTTCCTTGTAGGACTCTAAATAAACATACCGAAAATTTGATGCTGCTCATAAGAGGTTAGTTAAACTAGTGTTACTAAGCTTTTCATTTCAGAGAGTTGGCCCAACGTTTATCTTCATCAGAACCCAATTATCGAATTGGCAGAAACCAAGTGATCTGTATTAATTTTGAATTTGACAGTGAGTTTATTCATTCTTCACTAAATTAGAAGGTCATTTGATTGAGTATAGGCGATAAGAGACACTTTACGCTTTTGCATTGGCGCAAGTCCAAGCTGTTGAAAGAGCACAAGCTGCGAGCGAGTGGAACTGCTGTCAATTTTAATTAAAATTGGGTTAACGCAATACAATTAAGAACGTCAGAAGAAGTTTTAGAACATTGCTATTTTAAACGCGATTGGCATTTAATATATTGGTAAGAGAAATTTAGAGTTAGAGTATGAAAACAAGTTCTTACAAATCAATGAAAATTGATACTGAATGTTTCGTTTTTTTCTTCTCTTGTTGTTTGACTAATTGTCTGCAGAGACATCATATTCAAGCCTGGCTATAGATATACTTGAATTGACTTAAATTAATCGTAGACTAGCGTAGGGGAGGAAGCGCAGGAATAGTAATTGCTCAGAATTAGATTAGTTTAATTGCTAAACTTTGATTACAATGAAAGTTCTCACTGACTGTCTGGATTGAAAATGAATACGATTAGTTTAATTAAATATTGGTAGATGGAGATTAGAAAGCGTTCGTTCAAGTAGGTGCAAGGATGAATAGAAGTTGTGCCTGAAAAAATTGCTGATATCAAAGGGAGATTCTTATCCTCATTTGATCTATCCTTCTCAATGCTTGCTCTCATATCAGCAGTAGCTGATTTACTCTCAGCTCTTATTCCCATAACCACTGTTGTGAAATATTGAAAATCAGAGCAAATTCAGAAAATTCGATAGTATCAGCTTAACCTCTTTCTCTCCTCATATTAATTTGAAGATTCGAAAAGATGCATATAATTGCGAACCTTGTAGAACCAAAATGCTGTATTTGGAAAAAGATAAATTTCGATTATTTCTGACTCTGTAAGCTGGATTCATTTTACACGATGTAAGTCTGACTCCATTGATAAATTTTTAGTTTTGTGTAACAATCTCTGAGCATCGTAATGGATCCAGATTAACCACCGGCATATTAAGATTCTTCCAATTTATTTTTTTTTTCATACTCACAGAGATAATCACCTGACCCCAAAAGGGAGCAAATTCTTTTTCTTTGCTTTGCCTTCATCCAAGTTTAAATTTGTTTTTGGGAATTGTCTTGTATCGTAGATGCAGTTTTAGACTTTAACTCTGGATCTTTTGTAACACTTTTCCAGTGTATCTGTCTTGTGTCCTGCTTTTCCAAGCTTGATCTCTTAACACAATTTTTCAAAATTATTTTTTCAAGATTGCCTCTAAAGAGTAAGATTTTACCTTGAAATAACCTTGATCTTACATCTACAAATAACATTTTTGGGCAGGGGAAGATTTTAGTCTCATATCTACTCTAAGACACTTCAAAAATACGCTGTAAATCTCAAATTTAGTTTTCAAAACTCTAATTTTTCTTGGAATTCTTTTCAATAAATGTGCAAGTTTTAGGAATTTTAATCCCAATACTGTTGCAATAATAATTGAAACTTTCGCTCTTAATCTCGGTCCAAACTTAAAATATCTTATGTATGACGTTGACTCAAATTTAGCTTTTTGTTTGTCCTAATTAAGTAGACTCTAATCCATATGAGAGGGGGAAAATGATTCTCTGACCTTATGGTGATTTGGCTTGAAAAAGGTAATTATGATTCGTAGCGCTCATTCTGAGCAAATCGCGTTCTTTCTTTTTCTTTTAAATCCAATATAGATAGAAAAGTATCGTAACGAACGAAAAAGTTAGAAAAATTATAAATAGTTTGTTGTCTTCTAAGGCCAACTTGCGTGCATTAGATGAATTGCATTTGAGATTTTAAATATATTTACGATCTGAAAATCAATGAATAAGGCGGTGATAATATCTTCTCGTGAATTGCAGAGGCAGCTGAAATGGAATTATCTGCATAAGCACGGAATGCCTTAAAATTATGAATGAAGAGTTGTCTGAATGTAGAGGGAGAGTGATTCACATTTTAAAAATGTTTTTAACTGTGCTGTGAACTTCTGTACTATATGAGCACCTTCGTTGAGCATTTGAATTTCATTTTGGCGCACAATAACTGAGCAATAATTTCTCAACAGTGCCAGATCGAAAAGGTTTTTGGTGGCTACATTTCTGAGAATAAAAAATTCAGTGCTAGCATTTCCATAGAGAGAGCTGCTTAGAATGATTATTAGCAGGTAGTTACAAGCGACAGTTAAAATCCACATGATTTAGTCTGGTATGCGAGTAAATGAAATATTTGTAGACTTATTAAGAAAGAATAGATTTAGACATTTCCATCGATGTAGATGTGCTTGCCTTCGGATCTTAATTGAGAAACTAATAAGACACATGAATTTCTAAGAAGAATTCCAAAATTAAATCTTTAACTTCTCTCTTGAGGGTGCTTAATTCGATGAAGATACTTAGTCTTAAGGAAGGCTTATTAAGCCAACAAAAAATAGTCTCGAAATTACATTTTAGATTGCATTTAACTACTCTTTTACAAAGATTGGAAGACAGCGTGGTCAATCGTTACTGATTATGCGAGACATTTTTGCAAATGCAAGAGCATATCAACACACGCGAATCCAATTCTTTCCAATCGACAACAGTGCTTCTTTCCACATGCTTCGAACGAACACCACAACTTAAAAAGCTCTAAATAACCTGAGCAGGAGAGAGTTCATAGCAATTGAGTCTTTTCTTCCTCATGCTTGAAAGGGAGGCTTCGAATCTTGAACCAAAATTAATTTGTTTAAATTGTCAGTGCTTTCGAATTTTTATAATATCAAAATAATTCGATAATTTGAGATGGCAAAATTAGTCGCCCTCATTCTCTTGTCAGTTGTCTGCGCTTCAGCCTTCGCTTTGTCAGTTCAAGATCAATGGAAGGACTTCAAGCTTACCCACCGCAAGTTCTACTCTAAGGTCGAAGAGCCTGCCAGACTCAAGATTTTCCAAAATAATCTTCTTCTTGCCCAAAGATTACAAGCTGGAAACCCTCAAGCCAAATACGGAGTCACCCAATTCTCTGACCTCACTCCTCAAGAATTCAAGGCTATTCACCTTGGTCTCAAACCAAAGGCCTCTTCCAATGATGAGCGAAATGCCTATAAGCCTACCCTTAAGGACATCCCAGCTGCTTGGGATTGGGTCCAAAAGGGCGCTGTCACCAAGGTTAAAAATCAAGGCTCATGCGGTTCTTGCTGGGCTTTCTCAACCATCCAAAACATTGAAGGCCAAAACTTCCTCAAGCACAATGAATTGGTCGTTCTTTCAGAACAACAACTCGTTGATTGCGACAAGGTCGATGAAGGCTGCAATGGAGGACTTATGCAAGAGGCCATGCAATGGCTCGCTGAACACGGTGGTGTTGCCACTGAAGCCGACTATCCTTACCTCGGTTATGACGACACCTGCAAGTACACTCCTTCAATGATGAAGGTCAATGTTACTGGCTACCGCAACGTCAGCACTGACGAAACCGAAATCGCTGCCTCCCTTGTTGAATTGGGCCCTCTCTCCATTGGTGTTGTTGCTGACCCTTGGCAATTCTACATTGCCGGTATTGCCAACCCATGGTTCTGCGGTGGTGATCTTGATCACGGTGTCCTCTTGGTCGGTTATGGTCATGGCAAAGGACTCATCAGCTCCGCTGATTTCTGGTTGGTTAAGAACTCCTGGGGAAGCAGCTGGGGTGAAAGCGGATACATCAGACTCGAGAGAGGCAAAGGTGTCTGCGGAATGAACCAGGACGTTAGCACTTCAACCATCGCTTAAGGATTATATATAATACATTGATGCATAACAGTTGATGCGTGTACCCAACATATCCATAAGAGATAAAAAACACAGCATTTAATATCATATCATCAAATCAAATGACAAATCATTTTCTATTCGCGAAAGAGAGTTAACAAAACGTCTTTCAAAAAAGGGTTTCTATCTGTTATCAAAAAATAAACTAAAATAAAATAAGACAGAGTATGCTTCAAGTTATACATCGCACGCAAGAAAACTAACTTTCATTTGCATACATTAAATAAGCCATAAACAGACCATTCATTCATCAGAATACTGCTTCAAAATAGAGGTAAAATTGCGCTGTCTCTCCTATCCATGCTATTGTAATTGAGACCTGGGCATATCAGTTTGGAAGACTTTTGATGATGGATGCTTTGCTATATGCAAAGAAACAAAAAAGAAAATATTCTTCAGATCATTTGTGGGCTGCAAACTTGACAGAAGTGTGATTTCTTGAGGTCGCGTTTCTCAACAGTGATTTACGTTGAAGAAATAACATTTTTCAAGTTAAGGTGAATATAAAACGAAAATAAATTATAAAGTGATGGGTTGCATAACGAGCTCTGATTCCAAGAAGAAGAGAAATCCAGAGAAACGCGCCACTAGGATACCGATCTCATCAACTCATGATATACGGAAGGTCTATCGTTTTGATCCTCATGTGATAGGTACACGCATTTTTCATACTTTCTCGCATTTGTAACTTATTCTTGACATTTTTTCTTTCAAGAACTGATGAATAAATAATTTTTTCGTCTAGGTTCTGGGCAATTTGGCTCCATTAGATTGGCAACTCTTATTAGTGGAGCAGAAAGAGTCTTTGCCGTGAAAACTGTTCTCAAAGAGAAGCTGAAAAAAGATCCAATCCGACTGCAACAAGAGTTGATTTTATTGCGTGACCTTGATCATCCTAACATCGTGAAATTCTATCAAACGTTCGAAGATGGATATCAAGTTCATTTTGTCATGGAGTACTGCAGTGGAGGTAACCTTGGCGATTATATAAAAAAAAGAGGTCTCCCTAGTGAAGAAAGAGCATCAAGAATCATGGCTAATGCATTTGCAGCTGTCTGTTATCTTCATTCTAAAGGGATTGTTCATCGAGATATCAAAGAGGAGAATTTTCTCTTTCTTGACAAATCGACTGATGCCGAAATTAAACTGATTGATTTTGGACTTTCCCAAATTATGGCCCCTCAGGAGAGGCTATCAGCGAAGGCAGGAACGCCTCTTTATATGGCACCTGAAGTCTTCCAGAGAAATTACGATCATCGCTGCGATTATTGGAGTCTTGGTGTTATGATGTATATTTATTTGGTTGGAACCCCTCCAATCGATGCAAAAACTTCGGCCGCTCTCGCCAAGGCCGTTATTGAGGAAGAACCATCATTCGAAGGCAAGCAATGGGCAAGTATTTCCCCTGAAGCGAAAGATTTATGCAAAAAGCTCCTAACTAAAGACCCCTCCAAGAGGATATCTGCGTCTGAAGCATTACAGCATCCTTGGATAAAAGCAGGAAGTAAAGAAGTTTCATTCGACGTCCAGACTATTGAAAAAGCATTTCATTCGCTGAGGCAATTTAGTTCCAAGAAGAAATTCGTGAAGGAAGTCCTCAAAATCCTCGTTGCAATTTTAGATGACAAACATATTTTGCCGATGAAAAGTCTCTTCCACTACTTTGACAAAGGGAGAGATGGCGAAATTACATTTAACTCGCTAAAGAAAATAGTGAGAGAAATCAACGTTGAAATCACTGATGAAGAGCTCATTGCGTTGATACAAAATATGCATTCGTATGGGAAAAGCCCTTCTATCAGTTATACTGAATTCGTGGTAGCAACAATAGATCCGAAAGTCTACACATCAAACGATAAATTATGGATCCTCTTTAAACATTTCGATTTAGAAAATTTAGAATCAATCTCAATTGGAAATCTACGCGAGGAGATGGCAAGATCTGGAAAAATGGTTCGTTCTGAGGAAATAGATGAGATGTTAAAGGAAGTTAATATCTCCGACAGGAGAAGGATTAACTTCAATGATTTTTGTCTCATACTCAAAGATAAATTTCATAAACTTGATAAAAAACCATCATCTACGTTTAACATTTAACCCTCCTAACTGGGCGCTTTTTGAGTTAAAATTGACAGGAAATAACTGCGAAAGCTAAAATATGTTTCATTTAATACAATTGGTTATTTCTTCTTTCGTTTAACTTCTAAATGCATATTTGTTAAAAAATTTTGTTATTATATCGATATTCAGGTGAACTGCGATATTTCATGGCAATTCTGAAAATGATAATTTTCTAGACCGAGCTTTCGTAGTTTAAGCATATAACTTTCCTTACTCACGAATAAAACTTTCTTCGTTAGGTTTACAAAAGTTTTTCGCAGAAACTAGGAATCTGCTCGGGAGCCATAAACGGAAATTTGCATGAATTTTACGAGTAAAATCGTGAATAGCGAGAGTGAAAATTTTTGAGATCCTAACACAAGGGATCAAGTAATAGCAGTGAAAATGATGGAAATGTAGCGAGTAGTACTATATGAAGGATGATAATCAATTTCAAGTACGATTAATTAGGATAGTATCATTGAGAAAGTCCATACTCCCTCAGAATAGTTAATTACATGTATACTCCTCAAATTAATCGATTAATTCAAAATCTTCAGCTTCAGGCTTGAAATTTTCCCCGTCTGAAACGAAATTATTTTCTTGATTGCGCTTGCTCCTTCGATCGCTTAGGCTGCTGTCTACGGAAACAATGTTTGAATCTTCAAACTGCTGCTCACGAAAAACCTTCAAATTACCCCTCTTTGGAGCTGGTCTTTGACTGCTAGACTCCGAGTCATCTTCCAAATTTAACTCTGAAATATCTTGCCTCTGCGGAGAATCATTCAGAACTACCATATCAATTCCTAGTGACGGCGCTTTTGTTGAGTGAGTGCAAAACTCTTTAGTTTGTTGGATTCCCTTCTTTTTTCTCGCTGAATGTTCTCTTCTTTTGTTCCGAATAGACGCTTGATGGGTTAGAAGGTCATCAATTGCTTGTTCATGCCTATGGATAGTTCTGGAGTCGTTGCTTTCAGAAATCGGATTATGGGAAGAATCCGAATCAAATTCAGATGACGCCATTCCTGGAGCACGAAGGTTTCGTTTAAGAGCTTCTTCTTTTGCTGCGAGAAGATTTTCCTTGACATTTAAAACTTCTTGTTTTTGCTCAATTTCTGTTGCTTTTTGGATCAATTGAGCTTCTTGGTTCAGTACCCTACGCGAAAAAACATTATACTAAGTTATTTCGGAAGCACTACCATTGGTGGTCCTGACTAATAGCAGATTTAAGAAATTCGACCTCTGCGGCGAGTTGAGTGATGAACGTATTTCTTTCTTGAATGACTTGCTGATGCCTGTACGCAAAGGTTATGATAAAAACTTGGCACAAAAAAAAAACCCCTACATTTCTCTTTCCTCGTCAAGTATTTCGCGCAGTCGCTGATTTTCCATTCGAAGCTGAGATACCAACTGATTTAATTTCTCATTCTCTCGGATGAGATCTTCTCTAGTCATATCAGCTCTTAGTCTCTGATCAACGGGTTTCATCTTATCGTTTTGAGCGCTAATTAAGCTTCTCAAAGGAAAATTGGGTTGGCTGGTTGAGTTAGAAGACATCAAATTCATTTGGTCTTTGATCATTTGGTAGTCAGCATGCTGCACATATTGATAGTTTTGTGTGACAGGCTGTAAATCTGACGGTTTTAGCCCCTGGAAATTTTGATTTTTAACAAGTTTTGAAGCATCAATAGCCTGAAGACCCTGAGACATATTTTTCTGTTCTTCAGTATTCTCTTTCAAATCTTTAAATTTTTTTTTTGCTGATAGGGTAAAGATATTTGAATATGATAAGTCTGCTGATTTCTCACAATTCTCTCAATAAGTGGATGATAGTTTGATATCATTCCGAAATTAACTTTCAAAATAGTGCCAACACATTCGATAAGCCTACTTATGAAAAGGACTGCTTTCTTTCACACTAGTAACAGAGAAATGGTTAAGTATTTTACTCACGAAGAGCTAGTAGAAATAGAATCAATGCAAGTTAAGCAAATTCCTTTTCGAATATTCACCAAAAATCACAGGGAGGATAACTGCTGACAAATCACATGTCCTTTATTTTTTCTTGATAATTCAAATCTGAGAAATATGTGTTTTTGCTGATAGTTTCACAAAAATAATATGTCGATGTAAACTGACAGCATTATAATACAATTTGAAGTGTTCGTACAACAAATTTTCGCTAGATTTTCTCTCGCCCTCGACTCCTGACTCAGCCGAATATTGTCGATCCTTTCAAAAAGCATACTGAATTTATGCCGTCTATAAAATAAATATTTTAACACGTGTCGATTTAGGAAAAGTTGTTACTTGCGTCTGGAGAATGACCTCTATAGAGAACTTTTCCAGTGATTGGATCTATAACTTTAATCGTCGCGTCATCAGATGCAGTCGCAAGCATGTTGCCATCAGGACTCCATCGAACGCAAAATATCTTATCTATAATCACTCAAGCTCAAACGAACGAAGTTATATTCAGTCATCTTACCGGAGTGTAGGTAATCAAATATTTTTACAACCTTGCCTTTCCTTCGGTCATATATTTTGACATCTCGGTCATTTCCGCAACAAGCGATCAAGTTTCCATCTCTACGCCAGTCGATCCAATTCGTCCCTATTTAAAATACAGTAACAAATCACAAAAAATTCTGCGAGTGTCGAACAAATTTAGAAAATAATCTCTTTCGTCATAAGGCATTCAAGGGAGAGAGAAACAAAGCAAACTTACATTCTGTGTCTAGGACTAGAGAAGTCTTATGCACAACAATTTGCTTCTCAGGATCTGCCAAATTAAATCTATTCTTGTCAAACTTTGCTGCAATTAGAGGTATGTCCGGGATAGGGTTCCATCTGCACTTGTTGAGGAAGCCTTTATAATCATTTTAATCATTAGTAATCGCTAGACGGTTTGGTTTTACATCCTCCTCCTTGTGTCATTATAATGCCAACAAGGTATTTATCGGTGTTGACATCAGTGATCAGACAGACTCCATCACCATCAATCGTAGCAATTCGTTCGCCTTCGGAGTCAAAGTCTAAACTCGTTACCATATCTATAGCACCAGAGTTTGTAAAAAACCTCAACGATTAAAAAGAAAACCTTACTTTTGTGCAATGGCTGCCATTTTGCTTTTTTCATCAATCTGAGATCTAAGCAATCGAAGAGGTGATAAGCAGCACTCCCCTTGATTGACATAAGCGCCATCAAATTTGCTCTTGAATTGCATGAGATATCTCCATCTCCGACAACTGATACCAAGTTTAGTTGTGGCTAATTTGAGAAATATCGATTTATAATACGTCCTTTTATCTCTCCGAAGCTAAACACCTTCTGCATCTGTCTTGAAGTGTCGAATATTTCGAAATTTGCATAGTTTTCCTCACGCTGATGCAAGGAGACAAGATAGTTCGAGTTAGGGACTTGCTCGACATGAGTACGGTAACCTATTTTTTCATTTAAACAATTCATTGAGAGCAATTCGATCTTTTACCTCCTTTTTTCAGCTGGACTCCTTTGAATGATCCATATGAAATATTTTCTTCAATATCATAGACGCAGATTGAGTTGGTTATCCATGTACACCAAGCAAGTTTTGTTTGCCCACCTTTACAGTTTTTCACTTATAAGCAATAACCAATCTTTACCGTAACGGAGCAGCAGTTCGTTGATTGCGATTTGCTCGCTGGGATTCTTCTGAAGCATTCTCGGCACTAATTTTTGGATGGCCTCGGATTGACCTCTTCCTCGCATTCTCTTGGCAAGATTTGCTACCGCAAAATTATAGACTTCATCACTGTGGACGAGCAGAAGATCTTCAAATTCAGGGATCGTAACCCCACACAATTCAAGAATCAATAAGCCCAATGTGTATATCTCATTGGCGAACATTTTGTTCTCCCAAGCCTCCTGTTCAACTGTATTCATGGAAGCATTTGTGAGCAGATTTGGATTCTCTACGGGCTTTGCAACAGACCAATCACCAACAAAGAAACAATTAATTTCTTCAATATGGAAAATATTTTTTGAATCAATATTGATTCCACCAATGTTGAGCTTGGTGTGAAGGAAGTTTAGATCAGATAGAATATCTTTAAGCATTTTCTCTATGTCTACTGTTTGAGTTGTTTGAGTCTTCGTGATAAAATCCTTCTCGATTGGATAATACGGCTTCATCGCAAAAATCACGACATCTCCGTAAATGTCGAAGTTCTCGATAATGATAGTATCAGTGCGAGCTAGCCGCATACAGAGACGAAGTATTTCCTGCATAAATAGAGTGAAAGCCAAATTTCGATCCTTCAAAAATAACTGCGAAGTTGTGTCTAAAATTCTTAGTGAGTGTCTCTGGCCTGTAACTCGAGCTTTGGCTTCATAAGTCTTGTAATAGCTGGTCTGCGAAACCAGCTTAAAATCAGTGTAGGCTGCATTGATTTTTGGAGTAACAACTAAGGTCGTTTCCTTGCTGGATTGCATTTCTAACCAACTCCCTCTTCTTTTTTTTTTTGAAATATAAACAAAAATTTTATTCAACAGAAGAAAATTCCAGAACTTAATATATGAAAGCGAAGATTGTATGTTAGATAATGCTTGTTCGGCGTCCATAAACGAAATAGAAAATTTTTGCGCTGAATTAAATGAAGCGAGATCAAGCTTCGTCGATGCGGTATGAGCTCAGAAGTCAGATTAATGTCATCCAAAGCTTCAACAGCCAATTCAATCCAGATAAGCAAACTCTGCTGGAACAAATAAGAAAAAGTAACAAAATTCCCATTTAGATAAGAATTTTTGGAATTTCCAGGTCTCATAATTATTAAGAAAATTGGACGATTCGCGGAGGCTCTCACAAAGAAATAACAATCGTACACATGTATGCAGGAAATTTTATTAAAAGGTTTGATATATTGAATACGCAAAATTTTTAAATTTTAGACACTTCCAACGTTTCATGAAACTGAGATTGAGCTTATTCTCGAGTCTCAATCTTTATTCAATGGCGTTTTTGTGGAATTGCAAAGTACTGCTTGGGTTCGATCTTTGATACTCATTCTACTTCGCCCTTGCATATGAAGATTGGAGAAAAGCTTTAGAGTTTAGCAGCTCTGTTCAAAGTCTTTGGTGTTGAAGCTAAGTCTTTACTGTCACTCGTCTTGGATGTCCCTTGAGTCAGGTTAGATCCCCACAGCAATACTACAGAAGTATTTTGAGTTGTTGGTATTGTGAGTGGTTGGGAATTGAATTCGCTGTTGATAAGTTTCAGGGATTTTTGATTTTCCAGCCATTCTTTGCGTTTTGCTATGTAGTCCTCTTGTATAAGAACTGGATCTTCACATTTTTTAATCCATGGGTGCTCAAGAGCCTCTGCTGCAGTTATTCTTGACGAAGGATTCTTATCAAGTAGTCTCCTTAGAAGGTTCTTTGCAAGTGGAGATATATTTCTCCATTTCCGTCCTTCGAGCTCAAGACTCGAGTTCAAAATTCGTTTGACCAGTAACGATGTTTCTTCTTCAAAGAATGGATATCTTCTCACCAATAGATAATGCATCATAACTCCAAGACTCCAATTGTCGCAGCGATGGTCATATTTCCCCAACAAAACTTCCGGAGCAGCGTAAAATGGAGTGCCTATTGTCGTTCTGAGAATTTGGTCTGGCTTTATTCTGGTTGAAAGCCCAAAATCAACGAGCACAATTTTGGAGCTGGGATCTTGAGTTGAGAAAACGAAGTTTTCAGGTTTGATGTCTCTGTGAACAATTCCGCATTTATGGAGGTAGGCTACGGCAGAGAAAGCTTGCTTCATGATAAAAGAAACTTCTATTTCGCTAAGTTGATTTCGTTGACGGACGTATTTCATGAGCTCTCCTCCACTCAAATACTGCATAACGTGATGACGATACTTATCATCCTCATAGTAATCAAAACATTTGACGATGCTTGGATGATTTAGATTAACTAATAGTTCCCCCTCATTCTGGGATTCAGTTTCCATTTTTGGGAATCTCGCATGAGGAGTGCTCTTTACGGCACAAATTTTGCTAGTATCCCTTTTTGAGACAGCTTTTCTCACAACGCCAAATCTCCCTGTTCCTACATCATACAGTTAGTTAGGCTGACCAAAAAAAAAAGTCATTTTGTACCAATAATTTCGCTCTGGATATCATAATTAGAATCTAAAGTTGTTGCAAACAATGAAGGAGCCTCTCCTTTTCGATCTCCGGTGCAAACGATCCCCATTCACTATAAATTTGAAAAAATTTTACTTTAATTGATTTTATCCCAATACTTTTTAATATCTCAAAAAATAAATAATTAATAAATGAACTCGTGATTTTAAGCGTTCCCATTCTCAGGATAGAGCGTTAATAATCAAAAAATCAAAACCATTGCGATTCAAATCCAAAACAAGAAAAATTCATCACTATTTTAAGAACCATTTATTGGATAATATCACCGAGCTTTCGAATAAAATTCCTAACTCTAACTTTTCATAAGCTAAAATCCACATGGTCCCAAAGCCAGTCACATCGTTTTCGAAGTTCGATGACTACTGTGTCAAGCGATTAAAGGCGGAGGAATTTGGAGTCTAGACAAATTATCTTCTAATTATCCTTTAATTGCATCGAAATTTCTCAAGTGACAGATACTGCCTGTGGCAGGAATTATACCGATTTTTTTTCATAGTTTTAAACGAGTTCTCTGATAAATTACATGAAGAAGAAGAGAACTTATCAAAGCACAGCAAAAAAATAAGTATTTACAGAATTCAGGGTACAGAGGCGGATATTCTTTACATATCATTGATAAACCTGAGACACTCCAAGGAGGCAGAAATCAAAACTTGAAATGAGGAAAGTCTGTTTTTTAAAATGTGTATCCTAATCTTGGGTTAGCACAGGCAAGCCTTTAAATAGAATTTAAAACTTTAAAGCATGCTTTTGGAATTAATTTTCAAGACCAAGTAATTCCGATTAATGTTCTAAAAAGTTGATAAATTTCTTTTGGCTTTTAACTGTCGCTTAGTTATGAGCAAAGAGAGTAAAATAAAGCCAGGCGTTTCATTCTAGATGAATAGACATTGTGAGGGAAAAAAGAACAGAGAATAAGATATTTATCAGAAAAATCGGTTGCTTGTCAGAATTGAGTTTAATAATGCCAACCTATTATCGAGTATCATCATGCTATAATGCTGCTGTGTCCCAAACTTGACATTCTAATTGATCAAAGACAGCAATATTGAACTTACTCTGCCCAAAAAAAAAAATTTTAAAAAATCAGTTGTATTTTCTCGAACAGATAGAATTGTAATATCAACAACCAATACTACTATCAGTTATAGACAATGGCTCTGCTCTTCCCTGATACTACGGAAAGAATAAGGCAGCCAATTTTGGCTAAAGATTTAAGGCAGTCTTTTCAGCTAATAGCTCATCCACTCTTTTCTCAAATTTAATCACTCCCTAACCTTTGTTATTTCTCTTTTAACAGAATGCTTTTGGCAAATATTCGATGGTATAGTATTATTTTTACGAATTTCAATGTTTGGATGACTCTTTTCTAGCTTAAGAATAAAATTTTCTGAGAATCTTGTAAGTAACAAAACAAATGGGAAGCTTTCGTTCATCTCGATAGTTCAAAATGTGAATTTCTCTCAGTTTTGCCATTTCCAATCGAACTATACAGTGTTGTAGAATTAGCACTTACACATATTTTTATTCTTCTGGTGAAAACATACAAGCTGAGTGATTTCTGAACTTTTGTATTGATAAGCACCCTTATCAACTTGAATGATATATCCCTTTCAGCATTTTTCCTAACGTTATAACCTCTTAAAGTGCTTTTAAAAAATTTTCATCACAGTTAAATGGCATATTCACTTTTATGCACTATAAATATAGCAATTTGAGGTAAAAGATCAAGTTCCCAAATTAACGAAAGAGTGCCTCGCTGTTTCTCGCTCATAATTGGCTCCATTGATTTGAGATGGATTTTAATATTATCAACAATAAAACCGACACCCTTACATAGTGCTTAAGCTAAATTCTTTCGAAAAATAAATCATTTAGAACGGAATAGTTATAGCTACTGATAGCGGATCCTCTTTGTTTGAGAGGAAATGGAGTTGTGTTACAGTCCATGATAATTCTGGACGTCAAAGGGCGGCGGTCAATTCATGTGCAAATGTGCTTATTTTTGCTAGGTAAAAGTTAGATCCATTCACGAGGAGGGCTGGTAGAAGAACTTGAATAAAATTAGTAGGTCAGTACGATTACCATAAAGCTTCGATAATCTTGGTTCGAAAAAAACGTGATCGTTAAAATATGAGAGAGAGTGAGAGAGAGAAAAAAAAACCATAGTATAGTTGAAGGATTCATACATGATGGGTAGACATAAGTAGAAGACCTCTAAATCTTTATATCAATTCTCTTAAAAAAGAATCAAAATTTTATGAGTTTTGTGCTCATCTTGTTTTGAGGAATCAAGACTCTAAAAGTTTAGCATTAGATAAATGATTCAAATACATGATTCAGAACCTTTTTACAATTTAAATATTAAATTTACTGTCATAAGCACAATAATAAATCGATACAACTCCGAATGAAAAAAAGAGTAATTATTCCATTGTGCCAACAACGTTCTCTTACACTCGCTATAACTTGTTGTGGAATAGACTTGCGATGCGAAATGAAATGAAATGGATGAATTAAATTTTTGTTTATTCGTTTTTTTCATTAGCTTGCTGTCACTGCTCTCTGATAAAATATATTTGAATTTTTTTTTACCTCTCTCCCTCATAGAAAAGAATAAGTCTCCTTTCCAATATTAAGTTCACTTTCGAGTGAAGCGAATAATTCTGTAGATTGTTGTGTTGGGTTTATTTTTTAAAACCGATGAATTACTGGAATTTTGGAGCAGCATTTCATAACCTTGAACCTCTTATCAATTACGAATTAACAAGCGTAGTTTGATTGAAAGAATGTTCATAGATCTTGAAAACCTCGTTAGCCTAGCTAATCGAAAACTTTTACAGGTGTATGGACATTTTCTTAGTTCGGATTGGCTAGATATGGGAAAAAGGGTGAAAACCGAGAACAGGCATAATTAAGAGATTTGTTCTCATTTCAAAACAAAATAAATAAAAAATAAAAATCAAGGGGAAGCACAGACACTACCAGAAGAGAGAAACTCCATAAAATATTTTAAGAAGCGCAAAATCTCATTTTCTGATGAAGAATTCAGACTCCTCAGAAGCTTCCATCGCTGATAGCGAGTGATTGAACAAGAACTAACAAGGTTATTCTATTTGTTGTTATATCAGGCTCGTTTATTCAAGGGTCTTTCTCAATATTAATTTTATTAGTTTGAGTTGCCAAAAGAACAGAACTTTAAAAAAACGAATCAAAACTGAAAAAAAAAATTCTGCTTGAGAGTGAGAAATAATTTACAAAACGTAAACCACAAATTCCGAAGTCAAGCAGAATTCTTTATTATCAGATTAAAATCTCATTGAAATACAAAAACGAACACAGGAATGGGGATCGTCTGCAGTGAGGAAAGGAAATCCGGAATTGAGAATATAATTTGTCCCACCTGCGTCAACAAATCGAGTATTTTTTCAAAATATTGCATCCATCAAGAAATCTTAGGTATCCAAATCCACCTCATACCAATTTTACTTTTCATTCATTAGGACGTGGTCAGTTCGGAGTTGTTCGCAAAGCATTTTGCAAAACGACAGGAAAAGAATTCGCAATTAAAATTGTCCCCAAAAAAAACTTAACCAGACAGATGACAGAGATTCAAAGTGAGTGTACAGGTTTAGTTGCTCTAAACCATCCAAACATAATTAAATTCTACGATATATATGAAACTCCAACACATTTCTATGAAGTAATGCAATTGGCAACTGGTCGTCCACTACTCGATGACAAAAACAAAGATCGTAAATTCAGTGAGCTAGAAGTAGCGAAGATAATGAAGCAGGCATTATCGGCTGTAGCATATCTGCATAAAAGAGGAGTTGTGCATCGAGATTTAAAACCTGAAAACTTCATGTATGTTACCAACGAACCAAATGCTCGATTGGTTCTCATCGACTTCGGATTCTGCAGAATTCTCCTAGAAGGAGAATCTCTAAAGACGATGATAGGAACTCCGTATTATCTTGCACCAGAACTTGTCGAAGGATATTATGATGAGAGATGTGACTATTGGAGTCTTGGTGTGATGATGCACTTCCTTTTGGTGGGACAATTTCCCTTTCAGGGAGATAATACCGCCGAGGCCTTGAAGAAAATAGTGCAAGCCCCTCTCAAGCTGAGCAGTAAAAGATGGGATAGAGTGTCTTCTCATGCGAAGGATCTCATCAGAAAATTGTTAAATAAAGATCCCAATAAACGAATAACAGCAGATCAAGCCCTTAAACATCCTTGGATTCAGATGGCAGATGATATTTCCTTTCCATCGCCACCGAAACTTCCCGATCTACAAAGTTTATCTGAAACTGTATTTTCAGACGCGCCAACGCCAAAAACCACCACAGATGGATATTCTTCTTCCCCTCCTGATTCGCTGAAAATATCGGCTTCGCAATCTCAAAATATTGAAGATTTCGCTAAAGTTCTTGCAGATTAGAATATGTTATTAATCATTTTAAAAAAGAAAATTTATCAAACGCCAATAATTGAAGTTTAAAAAAGAGATGCTTTGGATGTTTATTTCGAAACTATAGTTTTGATAGTTTTTTCAAAACGTTTGAATATTCGTTCCATGAAACCTTGACCATACGAAAAACACGTAAGTTTTATTCTGAAGTTCTAAGCTGCTGGATCCGAAATCAGGAGACAAGATATCTTGACTCTCAAAGAAAAAAAGCAACAATTCAAATTTTTTTAATGGAATTCTGAAAAATTAAATTAATAAAAAAATGTTCAACCTTTTTACGAATTGTAAACATCTTATTTTGAACCCGATTCTTCGACACAATCAATGCAGAGAATAAATAGTTGATGTGATATTTCTAGGCTGTAGTCGCTTCATTCAAGATCTAGTAAATCCGTTACAGTTCTTCTATATTAGTTCCCATAAACAGCCCAGCTAGTTGACCTTCCATAGTTTCTTTCGTTATGATTTTCTTCGCCGCGTGTTCATAAGAGATTCTTCTAAAGTCTTCTTCAGCTTCAGCAGCTGCTTCTTCAACGTTCCTTAAGTCTTGTTTCAAGAAAAGTTTTTCATTTTCTCCATTCGAAATCATTGTTTGGGGCATTTCATCTCGTGTGATAGCTGCCAGAAACTCTTGATCAAACAGATCACAAAATTCATCATCAGCGTCACTGCTGGCCTTCTTAGGAACGATTTCTTCAACTTTCTTTACTTGCTTCTTAATAAAAGCTTTCATGGCTTCGTCAGTAAAAATTTCATCAAAATTTGGATGGTTTATCAACTGTTCAAGCTGTTTGTCATATCTAGCAAAAAACGTAAGCTGTTTTTCACTCAAGCCAGAACGTTTGGTCTGAGAAGGAATTATTGGTTCTGATGATTCCAAGTCAGCTTGAACTAAGTTGTTACTATGAAGATTTGGAGTCTCAACCTGTTTTTCTGGGCTTGTTTCTTTTCTATTATCAGAGATTGGCTTGTCAGTTCCTAATTGATCGAGATCCTCAAGCTCACTCCAACCTTGTACAAAGCCGCCCCTCTCATCAGTTATTTTTGGTGTCTCTACTTTTGATAATCCCCTCCGAGTATCATAATATTCAGATAATTCCTGCTTCGAATTCGCTTCTTTAATTATTCCCATTTGGGTCAAATGCTCAATAGTATTTTGTAACCCATTCAGAAGAGGCTGTGTCGGGGATTCTTGAGAATTGAATGAGAAGATTGATTTTTGTTGTGTCAAAAATTTCTCAAGCGATTTGCGGTCTGTTAGCTCTACAATATTTTTCACAATCTCTTTTGCCATATCTGTGGTGATCAGATGATTTTTTGGAAGAGGATTGCTGCTTGCCTATGGTAGTTATCAGAACAAGATAATAAATTAGAGATCGCTGAAACTCGATTGATTGGTTTACATTCATCTGATCTGTTGCTGCCTTCGTGAAGTCTTGGAGTGCTAACGCAAATTGAGAAACCTGAAAGGTTTTCTTGAATCTATTGGACAAAGAAGTCATTAACATACAACCTGCCTAACAAATTACATATTATTGCAGACAACAGACGTTTGCGAATTGAAATTCTCTTCAAACTGAGACCCCATTTCTTCGATTCCAACTTTCGATGCTGAGTACATATCGATCCCGTTTATCAGTTTCAAGGACATTCGCTTTTTTGCAATTCTCTTACTCCAACCTGGTTTCGCTTGCGGCTGCTCAAGCATTTTGGTTCCAAAATTAAATAAATGATTGTTAAGCAGCTGGTCAAAATATTTTTTGAACTTTGGATTGTTCTCTAAGGGATGATGTGATCAATTTAAACTTATCCCATGAACGAACTAAATTACCATAGATAATCCTGCTGCCATTAGCAAGGGCTGCCTCTCGGGTAATAGGATTCTCAATTTGATAGTTCTATTTTTGAAAAACGCCTTTTGATTAGTCACATAGCCAAGAAATATCCTTACAGTCAAAAAGTTCAATTGAGCGACAGAATAGTCGGGATCGGCGACTGAAAAACTGCGAACTTTGAATATTGTCCGATTCAGTATGTCCCGAGGGAGCAGGATATAAATGAACGAAATCGCAAAAGAGAAGAAGTAAGCGATAATTTCTGGCACACTCTTAATGTCACCGTTATTAAGGAAATAACCCCAAAATAAGCATCCCGCCTAATATTTATCAAAGATTATCAACCTTGATTTTCTTTTTTCTATTTTCATACGCTGAAGCTGAGGCCTGTATATTCGAGTAAACCTGTCATCTGAGTGTTGAGCTTCGAGCTCAGCTTATACCTTGGAAAATTGGAGGTTCTTAGTAGCTCATACTTTATTTTGTATTAAGATTAGTGCTGAATTATGACATGAAAAGATACCTTTTTGGCCCAGAAAAGGGCGATGTAAGAAGGTATCAAGATGAAAAATCCCAAAGGGAATAGAGACAAGAAAAATCCAGCAAACCAAGCGTTGCTCACTGCTGTTGCATACGAGTACACGAGGTCGAAAGGCGGATTTTCAAAAATTCTGAAAAGAAACATTGGAAAATTGCTTCAAACTTTATATTGTTACGAGTTGCAATAAGCTTGAGTGAGTCGAGGGGGAGAGTCCCTTTGAAATGCTCTTTTGACATTCCAACGTTGCAGTCTTAAAAGCCAATAGGTGGGGTTGGCAACACTGGTCAGCACAGGCGAAAATGACTTTGCAACAAAGAGGAAAAAGAGGTCCCAAACAAGTCCAGCTATTGGAAGATGTTCATTATTCGCGGGTAAACTGCTGGGGATTTACTATTTCTATAGCTTGCTAAATCATCGATTATGTCCGTATCTTTAGCGATCGATGCAGCCACGTTAGCAAGCACGATCATAAATGTACTGTTAATAAAGAGGAAAATGCTCACCATCTTTGCATTCTGAAGGAAGAATTTTGTGTACGTTGACTTCTTTTCAAGACTAAGAGAGGAAGGAATGTAAACCAGGCACAACTTTTGTTGTATTTACCTCTGCAACTTTCTAATCCCGAACACAAGCAGGGAATTTATGATACTGACGACCAACACATTCAATATTGAAATGATAACCTGTACGGATCCATTGTTAACCGACTTATCAGCATAAGACTATTTAAGTGATTATCTTAAAAAAACGAAGAAAACAATTGGGTCTACCTGAGCAAGGGTTAAGCAAAACAGAAGCCCAAAAGAGAGCACTATTAACGAAATGGTAAGGAGATCCGAAAGGATTCTTCTTTTCCACTTCATTCGACTATATCCAAGATTTTCCCATACCACATCTGTGGGTTCAGGTGCTCTATCAATCGAGATAAATTTCCCTTTGAGAAACTGTTTCGAAGAGTAAAAGCAACGTGGCCTTTTCAGCCACTTCCCAAAGGTTTTCTGTAGCAAACGTTGCTTATAGGCGTCGAGGATCATCTTACAATCTAAATTAAAATGGTAAACAATTCTGACTGAGCTTGGAGTTTATACGCATTGATTTCTGTAGACTTATAAATACGCAATCTGTATATTCCACATCCTTATGTACCCAATGTTTCAATTCTGAATCTATCAATCGTTTCTTGTGGTTATATTTCACTTTCCGGTTCCAACTGTTCGAAGAGAGTCTCTTGATATCGAGCTTCTTTCTGGTACGTAGTAGTTCAACGATTCTTCCGATTTTATGAGTTCTGATCAAGTCTGTTACTTCCAAATTTTGATTAGGGAGCAAGTTCTGCAACCATTCTACAATCTCCTCATCACTAGTGTCAGCAGGCACCTTTCGAAGTCTGATTGTATAATTCGATGGATTGACTTCAGCTTCATCAACTGCTAAAATTAGTCTTCTTTGTCGCGTACGAAACGCATAGATGATTATGATAATCAGAATAGCCCCACAGAAGTTAATCCAAGCTTGAGCATTTACGAGACCTTCTTTTGCAAGTTTATTTATCCAACTACTTCTTGTCAGAAAATCAAATGTTGCTTGTCGAAATGAGCTCGAAAGATTTGAGGTTGTTGTGGATGTAAAATCTCCATTAGAAGTGAAGTTCGTGACAATGCTAAAGATTCCAGACACCAAAAGCAGCATGCCGAATAGAATGATGCAGAGTTTCACAAATTCAAAATAAAGGGCGATTGATGGGCCCAAATGGAACAACTCTTTCCCAGCTGCGCAGAGTGGTACGGGTTTATTATCTGTTCCTTCTTGATATATGTTTCTTTTTTTCTAAGCAAGCTGTTGAGTGAATGAGAGACAAATGCACAAAATACTCCATAATCTATTGCTTCCTGAAGGTCGGGCGGGATTCTATGAAGACTCCTCAGCAAGCCTTGAGCCACATTCTGATTACCAGATGCCATAGGTCTTCGCTTGCTGTTAGAGAGGATCGCTGAGTTCTTGGCCGGGGCTTTGGGAGATCTATAGAAGAAAAAAAATATATATATGAACTCAGAGTTTCAAATAGGAATGATTTTACAGTGCAATGCCTCCGATTTCAGCTTCTAAAGCGGCTCCTAGATTGATACCAAGCATGCTTAATCTTTACTCTCGCTCCGTGAAAAAACGGGAAATAATTACTTACTTTTTAAAATTCAGGCCTGATCTGAAAAAATTTTATTCTTGCTTATCCTTGTGCAATTTCATGTTCTGCTTGCAGTCTTCTCTCCATGTTACAATGCCGAAGAAGAAATTAATTATTGAAGCAATTCAGCTCTCTGAATTGGGCTATATTTTATTGGCTTTAGCTCGAACAGCGATGAATTCCCAAATTAGATTTGATTTGAATTGAGTATTACTTTAATTTCCATTCAGGTAGTTTTAGACTGTTTGTTGTATGAGTCAACACATTGCTAGATACTTGGCTCTTTCAAGTGAAGTTTGCTTGTTTGAGTAACTTTTTAAATAATTTATTGAAAGTCAATCCTCAAATGCCGCTCAAATTATGGGCCTTTCGGTAATCTATGCTACGGAGAATGGAAGTAGAAAACAATTAATTTGAGTATGTTGTTATTTTGTAATCTACCTAAATTCTGAGCTTCACTTTTCGTTCTCAATAAATCTGATTTTTTAATATGAGTTTTGATTTTTTAAAAAATGTAACGAACCGGATGACAAAACTAATATTACGAATCATTAAAATACTCGACACCAAGGGCTCATGAGAGGCAATTGTAAGTCACAAAACTGACATTAAGTAGTTTTTTACTTGTTTGAATAAAAAAATATATAAAATTTTCCCCCTTACAGCAGTTTCAGGTGAAAGCTGGGTTTCGATTTATTAGCAATTACTTAATAATGTTTCGGGCAAGCTTTCTTTAATCATCAAGGAATTAGCGAAGAGATGGAATCATGTGTATACTATGGATAAAATTGTTATGAACATTATTCATTTATTTCTGATTTACCTGATGATCTTGCTTTGGAATTTATTCAATTTAAACTCCGCATTTCATGCTACTCAGGTCTGAAGCTGCTCCTCAATACATTACAAAACAAAAAGAAGCGAAAATAACTTATGCATTCAGCTCATCAAATCTCAGAAGAGAGAAAGAGCCAGCCAGCATATAATCAAACTATACGCTTACACTATAAGAGTTAAATAGACCATGCGTTATGACTCTCAATTGATACATCTTCAATTATAGATCAAGATACATCTATACATCACTTGTAATTCCTAATGAGTCAATTTTTTATGTATTCCCAATATTGTTATTTGTTCTGAGGTCCAGGGTTTGGGAGAATTCTTCTGAGTGATCTCATTGACTTTCTTATTTGGTTAAGAATCTCCTTTATTTTCTTATCTGATCAGAAAGCCTCAAGACTTCTCAAAGTGCTCGTTTTTGAGAGTTCTGATGATCAAATTTTCCAGTATCGAAATTTGTTTTCAAATTTGTCGAATTTAGGTGCTAAGAATAAAAAATTCAGAAAAAAGTTAACAAAACTCGAATCGAAGGCTGCTAATTTTTTAAACGCTAATCTTCATGCAAAGCGGTATTCTTTCTGAAAAAGTAGCCTCAAATCACAACATTCTCTCAATGTATCCGGAGGACAGCAACCCATATTATCTTGCGGGCGAACGTCTGAATCAAGTTGCTCCAACCATCAACGATTTTTCTCCAAAAGCCCAGGATGAAGTTTGCTGTGGTTCAACCGAACAGCTTCTATATGAGTACAGACTGTTGGAAACTTACTCACAGAGCTGTGCCTGCTTTCTTTACCTGAACTGGGTGTTGGTCTGGATAGCCATAACCGCAACTTTTGCGCTAACTGCAGGAATCTCTGCAATTTTTGCTTTTGGTGATGAATATTGCCAGCAGTTGCCGATAAACTTGATTGACATGTGCGAAGAAATCAAAACTTTCAATTCTCATGAGATAATCCGAGTTGTGGCGTTTATTGCAGTTATCGGGATGCTCCTTTCGTTCATATTTTTAGCAGGATTGAAGGCGTTCTATCAGAAGAAAAGTAGCCTTCTGTCCTATCTACTTTTTATTCATATCGCATTGCTGCTGGGGACGGTCGCACTGAACAATTTCGTTACCTTTGCCATCGAGTGTTATATGATCTATGCGATATGCAAGCTAAGAAGGTTCTTCAAGGAGATGCAGGTGATTAAAAATCAACTAAATGCGCGAGGACTTATACTCTAAGTTAATCTACTCCTAAAACTTAATACTGATGTGTATCTTTTAATTGAATACTGATTTTCTTCGATCACTTTAGCTTAATTGCTTGTTCAAATTTGTTACCCTTACTACTATCTATGTTTCTAGATGTCAATGGAAAATTTATCATTTTTTCTTTTCCTGAATATTGTGACTTAATAGACATTATTGTGTCGTCTGCCCTATCTTTTCAATTTAATCACTCATTCACAAATCCCTAACTAAAAAAAAGAGAGAGCACTAATCTTTCTCAAAAAATAAAATTGCAGTTTGTATAGAATTATATCAATGATGGATGACATATATATTTGCATGCAATCCGCAAAGTGCGACTATCATAATGAGTAAATATTCATTAGCAGATTACACAACACCAAAAAAAGCCCAAAAATGAAAATTCAGTTACATGTCAATACTTTTTTCTCGCCCTTTCGTTTGTTTGATAACATTTGAAACATGAAAACTTTCTCTCAGGAGAGTTTTGAATCTTCATAAACTTGTTCTGGAGGAATGCTGAATGATATCACTCCCGAAGCAATATTCGAAATGAATTCTCCGGTAATCTCTGTTTTCTTAAAAAACACCTCGACCTCGATCTCTTTACGCATGGATTGTTTTGCACCTGGAGTAGAAGACGATGATTTTCTTAACGCTTGGCTGGGGTGTTCTGTTGAGATATATTCATAATCTGGAAGATATGATAGCTCTTCTACAGATCTCACTTGCTGTTTTATCGGGTTGTTTAGTCCTTGGATCCAAAAAAGTGCCTCGTCTCCTGGTTTGATTTGTTCTCCCAAATTTGTTTTGAACATTACATCTCCAACTGTAGCCGTCGTGATATTTTCTCCATCGAAGAAAAATACGATCGGTCGTTCCAATTCGTACAGCGAAACAACGACTCCTCTGAAGACAAAGATCATAACCAGAAAGAGAAAGGTGCATGAGAATTGCTCACAAACGAGCATTTCGTTTCCTAATTTACTCATTTTATTTCACTATCTTTGTTTATTTTTGGTAGATGAATCAGTTTTTACGAGGATAGTAAGATATTTATTTCGTGTATGATGATATATCAAATCATATCAAATCAAATCTGAGTCAAGATTTATATTACTAATGTTGTGTCCCCTCTTTTCGCTAAGATTATCTTAAACCTCCGAAAAGCTAATTCTTAGAGTTGATGATCAAGTATCATCTGCAGCTATAATTTGTTTGGGGATCTATATCATTTCTCTGCTTAAAAAATGAAACCCGAAAGTAGGTCTCCATTATGAGTAAGTTTTGTACCTGAAAAGGTGACCTTATAGTTTTTTCCATCGAGGAAGGATGAGATGATTCTGTTTTATGTTCGAATACTGCGCCCCTTATTCTTATTTTTGTTAATTTTCTGATATTAGTTGCTGTAAGACGTCATCATATCTCTGTTTTAATATCATAGAAGAATAGAATCAACAATAAAATATATTTAATCCTAACTCAAATGCAGAGGTTGATTTCGCTTCACTCTCAACTCGTGAAGAACGACACTTTCCGGAAGGGCGAATCCCGCACGGAGACCATGTTGATTCAGCACTACCCTAATCATTCTGTGGTGCAGTTTAATAGATCAAGATATCTGAATGCCATGAATGTGAACATGATGTTTTGGATTAATCGCTTCGTTGATTTCTGGAATTCAAATCCTAATATAAAAGTATCATCTCAAAAAATAGTTCCAATACCAATTTTGCTGGCAGGTCTGCATATGGAAAGGAGACGGAGTCTCATTCTGCACAGGAGGCGATCTCGTCCTTTGGAGAGAGCCTATTGAACGAAAAGACTTTGAATCTGCCGATTTCATGCACACTTTTGGCTACAAAACTATGGCGAGAGTCAAAAATATGAATCCTATACAAATCAGCATTTGGAACGGATTCGTTATGGGAGGAGGAGTTGGCATTTCGATCAATTCAAAGATCCGAATAGCCACTGATTCCACACTTTTCGCCATGCCTGGTAATTATTTTAATAGTTCCTCTTTATCTAATTCTTACAGAGGCGGGTGTGGGCTATTTTCCCGATTTTGCTTCGACTATTTACTTCGCACGGCTTAGAAATAATTTAGGATTATACTATGCTCTTACTGGAGCCAAAATATCTGGAAAGCAACTGTATTCGGTCGGTTTAGCAGATTATTGTGTCCCTGAAAGCCGCCTCGCCGACCTTGAAAAGGCTTTTGCTGAAGGAATTGACGAGAATATTACTTTAGAGAAACTTAAGAAAATTGTCGAGAGCTACAGCGAACCAGAAAAAGAACCCATCGAGCATGAAGACTTGATTAAAGAAGCATTCAGCGGAAAGACACTCTCAGAAGTTTTTGCGAAACTTGAAGAACTTTCTACAGTAGACGAATTTGCAAAGAAAACTTTGCATAAACTTCAGAAAAGTCCTCCAAGAAGCTTGAGAGTTGCGTTTGAGCAATATAAGCGCGCTAAAACTATGGATGTAAATCAAGGGCTTGAAATGGATTATGCACTTACTCGGTATTTCGCACTCCTATTGAACCTTTGTCTTCATATCAATCATCCTAGCTTAATGCATGAACACGATTTTGTGGAAGGAGTCAGCGCATTATTTTTGAAAAAAGGGAAAAAGCCAGAGTGGATGGACAAATCAATTGATGATATTCCTGATGAAACAATAAACAAATATTTCAAGCCAGTCACGGACCCATTCAGAAAAATAGATTTTGCAAACATCAAATGAACAGTCGAGCGTGATAATAAGTGAAAACTCTATTTAAAATTCTTCTTTTCATATTTGAAACTTCATTATTTGTGACTGTGGGTTAGACATGCAAGGCTGAACTAAAATTCCCATTTTAGAAAAATGAGAGAATGTCAAGTTATCGTATGATCCCATCGAATTCTACTCCGTTTGAATAAACTGAAATTCTAAGATGTTTTAAATCTATCTCGCTTCATTGGCAATAGAATATTGGAATTTATTTTCGAATTGAATTGAAAATATTTCAATAAAATTTTCATGGCTTCTCGCATTGTTGCTGACATTCTGTCACTACCTACCGTCATCGTGCTTGAAATCAGTTACTTCTTAGATGTTGAAACTTTCTTAACATTTAGACATGCTTGCAAAAGTCTAAAGAAGCTAACATGTTCTGAAGAATTCTTTCAAGTATACATTCGAAATACATCAGTTTTGAAGTTCCTAAACCTAAGGCCAGAAACCTCAGAAGCAGAAACGTTCTATACTCATGTGTTTTATACTCTCTCGAAGCAGCTCAACTTCAAAAAAGAGGATCCGCTCGAGCTTATACCCATTGGAGCTTCTAGTTCCTATAGCGATCAATTCATTTACGCAACAGCACACGACTCTCAGGGGTTTTGGAGTTCACTCGGCACGACTGAGACGAATAAAGAGGAATACCTATTTTACCGATTTGATTGTGAGCTTGCCGTTCCAACCATGGTCATAGTAGAGTTCTTTTATTTTAGATACGTCCATCAAGGCGGAGTAATGATTGGGAATCCTGTGTTCCCAAGCAAATTCGTTCAAGTTGAGTTGAGCTTGGTCCCTGATAAGCCAATCTATATCTCTCCCAAATATGAAGTTAAAGATAAGATAAAAGATACTGTCATCAAGATTCCAATCTTCCCGAATCTGCTCTGGGCCAGATATCTGAAGGTCAAATTCTACGGAATGCAGTGCAAGCATACTCTTAAAGATAACTTGTATTACGTATGTGTTGATAGTGTCGTCTGTTATGGCTATCATTCCGAGTATGAGAGTCAAAGCGGATATAAGTTTGGAAAATTATTGAAATGGGCAACTGCAAATTTCTATAACATGCAGAAACCTTCTTTAAAGTGCCCGCAGTCCAAAGAGATGATGATCGATGAGAGTGAAGAAAAAGAGAATGAGAAATTAGTTAAGTATGGCAGCAAAATGATTGATGAGTTGGAAGAAGAGAAAAAGCCTTCTTTTGAACTTGATACCAACGGATATGATCTCTCTGGATATAATGCTGCTCTGATGAGAAAAGTTAAAGAGTTCAAAGAATTAGAAAGCTTACTAAGTTTTTTAGAAAACCACTTGCAGTTACTAGAATACTCAGAATTTTACGAGTATTTGCGAGATAATGAGGAGTTAGCCATCAGTTACATCATCTCTCAAAGCAAGAAGCATAATTTCTTGGATGCGAATGTAACCAAAATGCTGATCGAGCTCGTATATGACTTTAAAAATAATGTCATTGGGAAGCATGAGGCACCCATAGGTCTCTTTGAATTCTTCTTAATTCGGAATCAGGCCTGTGAAGAGTTAATCGCTCGAAAACTTGAGCTATCTAATAAAGCGAAGAGTACTATTGCAAAGGATGCTGATGAGGGTGAGTTACTTTTGATTGACAGCTTTGGACTGATAGAATTCCTTCAGAAAAGGGTGTCAGCTGCTCGAAAGGCTCAAAAAGCTTCCTGTGGTGCGAATTAACTAATTATTATGAAGTTTACTTGAAATACTTACCTAGAATTCTCCATAAAATTAAGGAGAAAGCTAATCATTGTCGCCTATAATCCAAACACCGTATTAAATTTCTTACTATAAAAAGTTTCTGCTATCGACTAGCACTTGTATCTCCACTGCTGTTAAATCGACAAACTATTGAATTTTTTTGTTAGTTTGAAGAAACCCCATATCCCTCAATGCAACCAAAGACGCGAATTCTTTCAGACTTAATAACTGTACTGAGAAAATTTAAAACAGTTCATTCAGTGTTTGCTGTTTTCTAGGGTTCAAAAAAGGAAATTCTTATTCGAAATATTTGTTATCATAGAATTAAATCTATTCACAAAAAGTATTAAGTGATGAACATAAAAACAAGAGAAGAAATAATATATGTCAACAATAAATTCGCATATGATGCAAAACAAAGACCCCTAGGCCGAGGTCAGTTTGGAGTTGTCTACAAAGGATTTGAGATTGCAACAAAGTCGCCTGTAGCGATAAAAATTGTCTTCAAATCCTTCGATTCTGAGATGAATGGGTTATATGAGAGAGAAATGATGATTCTCAACAAACTGAAAGGTGGAAACTTTGTGAATGGGCTAGGCACATTCCAAACCGAAACTCATTTCTACATGATTATGGAGTTTTGTGAAGGTGGATCACTAGAAAGCAAACTAGAAGAAAGGAAGAGATTACCAGAAAAAGAGTGTTTAAGTATTGTTCACCAAATTGCTAATGCATTTTTCACCCTCACAACTGAAGGAATTAAAGATAAGCATGGACAGAAATTGGTTTTGATTCATCGAGATATCAAGCCTGCTAATATTCTTTTTTCTGGCGGGAAAGTCAAAGTTACTGATTTTGGTCTCGCAAAACTGATTTCTGATATCAACAGCCATAATAAATCTTTCCACACTAGAGTTGGGACTCCAGTTTATATGTCTCCACAAGTACTCGAAAATAACCAGAGGTTTTCGACGAAATGTGATGTCTTTTCAACTGGAGTTGTATTATACGAGATGCTGCATGGAGTCACACCGTGGATGATGCTTAACGCTGGAACATCAATAGCGCTATATCTTTCAAAACTCCCTCTGTTAACATATTCATCAGCTCTAGACCCACAAACAATTTCATTGTTGAAAGGGATGCTCGAAATTTCAGAGGAAAAGCGTTTTCATTGGGGACAAGTCTATACTCATCCTGCGTTCTCCAAAATATTGCCAGCACCAAAAGAATTGGGTAGAGCTGGTACAATGAGGATAGATAGAGAACAGGAAATTGATCGGCAAACTGAATTCTTCCCCAAAAATAATATTTTCAGGAGAAAAATAATCGATGAAGCAGGTCCCAAAAATTACTATGCATTTGCTGATCAGATGTCTATTGCAGAAAGAGAAAAAGCAATTGAAAAGCCGATAATTTCAGCTCAAAAGAAAGTTGATGAGGTAGTTCTGAAACATGGTGATGAAACAGCCAAAACTCCCATTACGGGAGATTATAAAGGGAAGTTTTTCGGACTGAATCAACTGGCATCAAGGAATGAGAATTTAATAAAAGATATTATTGCCAAATACGCGCCAACTAATAAAAAGAAGGAGGGAGTGGAAAGTTCGGATGATGTACTGAAAAACGAGACTGACGAGAATATTGCTTTTAGAAGATATGACTACAAGCCACCAGTGACTCCTAAAACTGATGTTCATAACGGAATAATCCTTAATCATATATACAGAACAGATCAGTTAACTCTAGTAAATCCTTATTTGAAAAGAGGTTTGACTGCCAGAGACATGACGCCTGGCAAGGGAAAGGAGAACCCTAAGCTTTCACCAGATGAAAGGATTGCTACATTTCTTGCGAAGGAAAATGATAGTAGACAAAACACAACAAGAGAAGATAAAGAGAAAATGTTGATTGGGATGCACGGACTGAACACACTAACACCTTACAATAATAATATTAAAAAGAAAGATGCTGCTCCTTATACACCAACCAAAGGCAACAATCGATTGAGAAATCATACTTTCACCAATGAGGAGGAATCTAACCTCCAGATAAACAAAGAAACTGACACCAGCGCAAAACACCCTAATGAACGGTATTTCAGAAGAACAATCTTCAATGCAAGTCCTTGGAGAGAGAATTTCACTCCGAGGGGGCGAGAATTGCCTGTTTTCCCTAGCGAAAGCCCTCATGATAAAACTATCATATTTCTTCCGAAAGATTTACGTACAATAACGCCGGATAAAAACGTGGATGGGACTAAATTTGAAGTCAGAAGAGAACGAAGCTACACTCTTCAAAAGATCGCTGAAGATAAGGAAAGAAAGATACAGAGGATTGACATTTTACCGCCTTTAAATCATAAATCACCAATAAAAATGCGGAATGATAACGCATGTAGAGAACAACAAGACCCCAAAAGCAGAATAGAAATATTGTTTCACTATCGAAGCCCTAACACAAGCGATTTTCTTTATATAAACGAAAAGAGAACAGTCAAAATTTTAACCGAAGAGAATTGATGCGGAAATGAAAGCAACAGCAAGTTCAATGACTATATATAAATATATTTATTGTGTTTTTTTGTTTTTTTTGTTGTTGGTTACTTTGCAGTGATTCTTAAAAATAACTTCAAGCAATACCTTGCTCCAGAAAGTTTTATTAACAATGGAGAAGAGTATTTTATGTCTATTCATCTGAATAAATGTTTTTATTTAAGTTTTTTAAATGTTAACTCTCATTTCCATACTCCAAGGGTTTTTCGTCTTCTCACGTTGATTTCTTTCGTGAATTAATGTAATTTCATCATCTTTTCTTTGAATGACCAAATGAAATATATGTATCTTGCTAAAGAGTTCCGTGCGAATAAGATGTGATTTTTATTTCTCTGCTTCAAAGGGCTGTAGGATCATGCAAATAAACCTTTATTACTGCAATGCAATGCCAAAAACTTTTCTTTTTTCCATTCTAGCGGAGGATATGATCAGAATTTAGAATTCACTTCAAACAAATTTAACATGCCTCTTATTATCTTTAATTTCATTCGCGTGCTACTTCTATTTCTCTATAAATTTATCATAGTTTCCTTTCCTTTCTCAAATGGGTAGAAGAAAAATCCAAATCCAAGAGATCAAAGACCCACGACTCCGTTACACTACTTTCACTAAACGAAAGACAGGATTAATAAAGAAAGCTGCTGAGCTTTCCAAGTTATGCCAAATCAAAATGCTTCTAATGTTCGAAGATCTGTCTGGGGACGTCATAAAATACTCAACTCATGGAATTTATGACCCGAATAAGTACTTTGACAATTCGCGTCCATCTCCATATATGTTCACGTTTGAAGATTACCCGCGTTTTTTCGGAAAAGAACAAAGAAATGGCGATGTATCAGAAAAGAATAGCTTGAAAGGTTTCAGCGTGAAAAATGAAGATCATTATCTTGCAGAGCCTGAACTTTCTATTGAAGAAGATGATGAAGGCGAAGATAACGGAGAATCCGAGGAAGAGATCTCTTCTATCAAGAATCTACAAAGAGAATTTAAACGCCATATGAAAGTTTCCAACGAAGACGACCACAACCAGACTAAAGCTTATAAAGCAAAGTTACGCGACTCTTTGAAAATTTCGATACCTAAAGAAAACGGGAGCCAAAATAATGTTTATCCAGCAGGCACGTCTAATAAGAATCAAAACAACTCGGATTTTGCAAAAAATTTGCAGGCGTTGCTGATGATGCAAGCTCAACACGCTAGAAATCTCGAAATCCAACCGATCACTTTTGGTGAATCTCAAGAATCTGAGAATAAGCCTTCAGAAGCTGATAGCGCAAGAGTTAGTTCAACTCCAACTAATCGCACTACTAACCAACCTATTGCAACCCCTCCAAAATTTAATCCAAGTTCGACTCCAACACAAAAGAATCATATGGCCGCTATTACCACGATTTCAAACACTGTCAATTGTACTCCCACTAATACAAACCGAATCACACCAACCAACCTCAAAATTAATTATGCAAAAGGTTTTCAACAGCAAATAGAATCTCAAAGGATGTCTTTCTCGCAAGATGAGGGCTCTCCGAGATATCAAATTAATTCGAGACCTCCAAGCCTTCTAAACTCTTCGCTTCATTCATCAGTGGACCACAATATTCCTACAAGTCGAAGAAGCTCTCTTTCGTCGTTGCTGGATCTGATTAAGCACGATGAGAAAGTCGAGGAGGATCACTTGGGAGATTTAATGCGTGCAAAATCACACACTCACTCCCGGAACGTAAACTTAATGAATCGAATAGATCCGAAAAGACTTGATGATGCGTTCTTTTCCAGGAAGCCAACGAATCAGAATTACCCCAATAGCCAATTCTTTCCCAATTTTACTCAGAAAGGAATGCGAAGTAGTTTGAATTTCGAGGAGCTGCAACTTCTTGGTCGTGATACCAGCAAAATGAGCGTAGAGCCAAACAATTCGCAGTTACTTTCCCAGAGCCAATTGACATCAAGAAGTGGAGATAAATCTGAATCTGTGGATAGGTTTGCGCTGAAACAATTGAGCAATGCTGTACTTAATGAGCCGGGAAGCCGATCACATTCCAAGGATTCACACGACATGAAAAATCCTCATCAGAGGAGAAGTAGTGGAATTCCCACAGGAATGAGAGTTAGTTCCATTCCTCTATCTTCGAAGACAATACTGGGAAGAGAGGAGAGATCACCACTTCGGAATCCGAATTATGATATGGAATTTAATGTAAATCCGGTGAGGCGTGAGACAGCATCGATTGACAGCAGGAAGTCTGGAGAAAATTCTTCAATAAATCTTGGCTGGGGTGTCTGGAATGAACCAACTACATCTGTTAGAAAAGATTTAGATACAACCAGAGGTAAATTAAACGTATCCGAGACTTCATCTATCTTCAAGAGTCCACGACCGGAGAAGAAAGTAAAACCGTTTTAAGAAGATTAAATGCGATAAATTTTCAGGTATACCAAATAAAGCGTTTTTTTGTTAAGAGCATTTTAATAATTAAATTTGACAGTAGGAGGAAAAAATTATATCTATCTTATATGTGTATAGATGCAAAGCACTTTAATTGTTTCCTTTTCGCATAACATATTATTATTATGACGATAGTTTACATTTAGTGGAAAACTAAAGATATGAAGCTTAAATGTTAGTAAGGGTTGATTGAATCTCTTTGAAGCTGTAATATACTGGTCTTACGAATGTGTTGATGCAAAAGCAACACTTTTTCTTAATTTGACGCCATCCCAGATGAAGAAATGCTTATCAAAGATAACATTTAGTTGAGATACATCAATATGAAGGGAAATTAGATCTGTTTCAAAACAGTGAATTATGTTCCCCCCTAGTAGGAAAAGCCTACATATATTGATTGTCATTAGTATTCTTGGAGAAGGACTCGAATTTAAATCCTTTCTCGTCTGTAAGATAGATTTGAAAAAAATTATTTCTTTTGTAAATAGACCTTCATTTGGAAGTTGATGGCATTTGAAGCTTTTGAGCAAATTAATTTCAGAGAGAGAGAAAAAAAAATGAATATTGAATTTTCATGCAACTTTACTTGTGGCAAGAAAATTATCAAAATAAATCAAGAGATACAAATGGAATTTTGTCTAAATGAACTCACAAATATGGAAGAATATATAACTTCCAAAATTAATAATATTTTGATACATTGATTGATAAATCATAGCCTAGAAGTCGTAGTTTATTTACATTTTCAGAAAATTTATCTTGAATGTATAGAATCATCCTCATCATTTCGGATTTAAGCCGAAATGCCAAAATTAATTCTGCTGTTTATGTGTTCGACTTGATTGCCAGTTGCCAATTTTTCAACTAGTTTGTGGGTGTGTTGGAAACCAATTCGATCATGGATTTCTTCTGCTTCGGCTACATTACAGTCTTCCACATCGTCGGCTGAAGTTGACTTTCTATTTGGTGACTTGAGTCTCTCCACATTTTCTTCGGTTCTATTAGGGCTATCTGGTTTCTTTTCCTCTTCAATTTGAGGACTACGCGATTCACCAGATCTTTCCCTTCAAAGAGGATCAGGTACGATGAAATCATAAATTATTACAGTGCTATTTTCTCTGGTGACTTATGTACATTTGCCTGTACTTGAGGCTCATTGGAATTTCTGTGGGCTTCACTTGAAACATTGAGTTGATCTTCTTTTTCAACTAGATTTCGTTCATTTCTTTCAACTGGTTGCTGCAGTTCTGGCTGTATAGAGGAAGGACCTTGCATTCTTTGTGTAATTATAGTGGGCTGCACAACGGCTTGTTGGGGTTGAACAACTGTGTCATTTCTGACTTTTTCTGGAACGGCGCTTGTGACAATGGCATTCGCATTTTCCGTTTGTCTGCCGTTTTTCTTATTTCGCCTAAGTACGCAAGAAGAATGAAGATTTGTTTTAATTGTAAATAAAAAGAAAGATACATTCTCTTCAAACGTTTTAAGTGTCCTTTTACTTTGCATTCTATCAGCACACCGCCGACTTCAAGTGTGAATTGGTCACCAAAATTTTCAATCAAAGACTCTGGTTCATCTGCGAGAATCAATGTTCCAAACTTTGATTCAAGGTCTTGGAGGTAGAATTCGCCATCCGCAAAATTAATAGCAGCATGAGTGCGAGAGACGGTCGAATCATTCACACGTAAATCACTCTCAGTAGCTCTCCCCTTAATCAGATATAAGAATATTTCTTCAAGAATAATATCTCTTACAAAAGTTATCTGAGTTTTTCCTTTGCCAAACTTCAAAATATGGTAACCTTTTTGATAATTAGTTGAGGTAGTGTTTAAGAATGTCTGAATACCCCTTGACTTCCCTCCAATATAGTACTCCAATGCCACGTGTGGAACCTGTAGCTTTGGAAATTCGATTAACTCAAATCTTTTCCCGTCGACCTCCAGAAAATCTAATTCATAAAAAGAGTTTATTTCGATTCTTTCCATGGTATTTGTTACTTTCAACTTCCTGTCCACAAAGCTCGCATTTTAGTTTATCCCATACTATTGAAACCATATTCGAAGATTCTTTACGAACCGCATGCTTCGTCAACCACTTTTTAAAGCATTTCACATGAACTTCCTTCATGGTTCCAAGGCACTTGCAGGGCATGACAATAGGATCTGTAGGGTCATCTTCTTCACAGAGACATATTCTACAGATTCTTTCTTGAGGTATCTCTGCTAATGAAGTTGGCTTCAAGTTTGCAATTCCCAGACCGAGTCCTTTTTCTGCATATTTCACAGAGTCGTCTCCAATTCGAACCAATGAGCACAGTGATTGCACTCCTCCAGTGTTCTGCTGAGTATTTTCTCCTGTGTAATTAACAGTTTCCCACCGTACACTTTGTCTTCTTTTGGCAGTTGATTTTCTTGGCTTATGGCAGATTGTAAAATCTTCCTCCTTTATTGGTGTTCCAGTTGCACTTAACTTCTTAACTATGAACTGAACTCTTCCAAATCTGATCACATCTTCTTCATGAAGTTTTAAACCCTTTTTAACATTCTATTAACACTATGCCATGAAGAAAAAAGTACAATGGAATCTCGTTCTTGCTGCTTGGGAAGGGCGCTAACCCAAGGCGCGTTTTTGATAGTTACTTTAGAATCTAACAGATCTTTCTCTTCTAGAGCAGGTGGATTGTGAAATTCAATTTTGTCTTCTGTGATTGATATGCCAAGCAGGATCTTTGCCTCTTTGGGAATTGCCTAAATAGTATCAAAATTGCCAAACAGCATCATAATCAAACTCGTTACTTGTTGTGTATTCTTTTGATAGAATTTGATTTGGTTTTCTTCTCGTACAAGGAAGCCTTTAAGAATGAAATTTAGATGCAGAAGCGTGCTCTTCATACCTGACTTAGAAACAAGAACCTTTTGAGAAATATGCTGGGATTTGTCTAAATAGTCATACAATTCCACTTCTTTGCCACGCATAAGGCATTTCAGAACGACTCTGCTCAGTAAAAACTAAGCAAATTTGAAGAGAGAAGGTTAATTACTCAGCTTTGGCTTCTTTCTTCGATCCGCAAGGAGCACTACTGCAACTTCCCATCCGCGATTAAAATGTTTCGATTTGAGATATTATTACTGAATTGTTAGAGCTGAAAGTTTAAATTTCGTACTTTTAAACTGTGAGTCGTTGGCCAAAAACTTCCAAAATGCTTTATTTCCCAGAAAAATGAGCAAACCAGAATTACAAACAACAGAGACAATAAAACTATCCTAACCCTTCCTATTCTTCAGTTGGTCTACTGGAAAATAATAGCATATTGGATGATAGATTCTAAAAATATGTAACAAGACTCTAATGCACATAGTTAAAGGTGACACCGCTATTCCAGCCTATACGATTTTCTGATGTCTCATTTCATTTTGCACATATCTGTAACGTACCTGATTCGCCATCGATTATTCACATTCTATGATTATTCTAATTAAGACTCCAACGGCTATCTCTAATTAGAAGGAGAATCAAATACTTTATCTTCCATATTTTTAGCTTCTGATTGAGAAGGGTTAAACGTCTCTATTTCCTCAAATTTGAACTTGAAATTTGCCTTCGCTTGCTCGTTTGTTTTCTCATGTTCTGCATCCTGGGCCTTTTTCGTCATTTCAGCCAAGATCACTCCTTTTGGGAGCTCATGATCTTCATAAACATCACCCTCAGAATCTGTGTTGAAGGATTCTTGCGAGACTCGCAGATTTATTGAAGAGATGGGTTTCAATATGGGAGATGATCCTAAATCTGACAAAGTCTTCTCTGATTTCGAATTGAGCTCAAAACCAGGATCACTCTTATTATTCTTTGTTGAAGAGGGTTTAGCCGGGTCATCAGCGGTTTCCGCCTTTTTAAGCTTTGGGAAAACAAATGCTTTTTTCTGGTGTGTCGAGCTTGGTATTTGGAATGGTTCTGATTCAAGCGAGTGTCGGTCATGTTCAAACTGCTTCACTGATGAAACTTCGGAGAGTGTATTCAATCGCTGGTCAGGTTTTGATTCAAGCCACTTAGTTTCCTCGCTTAAGGAGAGATTTTCTTCTATACGAATTGGAGGAATTGGTCTTTCATTTGAGTCGGTTAGCTCAGCATTTTTCTGATAACGATTATTGATGCTTTTTGAGTTATAAGGTGACTTGGAGCCTAAAGAGTTAGATTGCTCTTCATCGATGCTTGATGCATTTTGATTCCACAGAACTCCTCTGACATTTTTCGGAGAATCCTCCTCAAGAGCCGGGAAAACAGTCACCTTTTCTTCCGGCTCTTGTTCAGTTGAAATCTCGATATTTAACTTTGGGATTGGCATCCCAACAGGTAGCGCATTGTTTTCGCTGGCAAATGTGTATGTACGTTCCCTGGGGGCAGGTTTCATTTGAAGAGAGTCCGATGATTCTCTTCGATTTTGTTTTGAAATATTATCATTTTCAGTAGGATGTGAGGAATAGCGGCTATTGTTTGTCGCTTTGTGAGGACTTTCTTTAATTTGAGGAAATTCTTTGTAATCCATGCTGTTGAAGTAAGGAGACCCTTCAGATTCAGAGCCACCAGTATTAAAGCGTGCATATCGGGAGTAAGGGATTTTTAATAGACTCGACATTATAGTTTGATTGTTCTGCTTTGTAAGCTTGTTTGTTTGATTCGTTTCGCGAGCCGATGGCAGCGGAGACCCTGCTTTACTAATACCTCCTAGAGGAGTCTTCGAAGGAGAAGGAAAGTTTCCCATCCTCTTTATTTGTTTTAGTACGCTTTCAAGCTATATTATCAGAAAAACAATTAAGAAACCATATTGCTAAGAAATGTTCTCACCTCCGAATTAAGTCTTTCAATCTCGGTTAAATGTGTTTCTGGATCTTTGACAGAAAAAAATAAATACATCATTTCCAGCTCGAGACGCTTGATTTGAGAGATCAAATGGGTTCCATATTTGTAAAATTCAAGTTTTGGGTTTAACAGCTCATAACTCAGCCTTTCAGTGTTCTTGGAAGTCATGTAAGTAGGATCAATACTAAAAATTAAAAAGATAAAATTACTTCGTCTAACTTAGATTTTCCAGCCATTTTCTGAAGCTCATACCTCTCGAGTTCATCATTTATGGCCTCAATTTCTTGTTTTAACTCCTGGAGGCTTTTTATCTTCTGATAGTTGTATTCGACGGTAAATAAATTATGATGATACGCCAATCATTTACGTTAAATGCAGAATTTTGGATATATTCCCCTTGGAAGACGTTTCCTCGCTGAAGATTTCCTATCACTACGTCCCTCTTCTCAACTAAAGCGCATATTTGGTTAATTATTTTGATGTTTTCCTGTTGAATGATGTCCCTCTCTTGAATTAGAGAATAAATTGTCTGAAAACCCTGAAGATTTCTGGTAAATGCGGAGATGAATTCTTCTCTAATCTGATTGTATTGCTGGAGTTTTGCTTCGTACTGTTGTAGAACACATACCAGCCTAGGCACCCAAATTACATTGCCTCGTTCTCGTCCATATATCAAGTTTACCGATAATTTTCAGTATTTTTTTCCATAGCCTTCCATTGCTCCTCCACTAATTTAAAGTTCTTCCGACGTCTTTCTATAGCCTCTTTAATGGCAGTAAGACTCTCCTATTATTCTGATAAATATCGAATTCTAATGAAGAAGT
>ENA-UOTX01000081-UOTX01000081.1-compost-metagenome-genome-assembly--contig:-NODE-81-length-97027-cov-10.669520_pt1 | contig 97027 bp, 81 predicted proteins | sample MGYA00238143_ERZ746982 | MGnify/ENA primary metagenome ERZ746982 (study PRJEB28758, sample SAMN06268862) | compost metagenome | isolation source: single cell | place: USA: California, Emeryville, Joint... | reverse complement strand
AGCTAGTTTGCAGCGTTAGGTCCTTTCTCTTGTAAGCAAAATCTCCCCTTCTTTTATTTCTGTTGCTTTCTAAGCGACTCTGATGGGAAGCGCCTGTGTCACCACTTAAATTGAACAAAGTATCATTCACAGTTGTCTCTGATTTTTTAAGTTCCCCTCTTAAACCCGACTGATACTTTGGCGATACGAAATACCTGTTTTCTGGAGAGCCAAATAACTGTTTATTCGGATATTGCATTCTAGGAGTGACTAAATACTCTGAAGAATAAGAATCACTTGTATAAATTTTATTGTTTTCTCTCAAATAGCTCTTTCCGTTTCTCGCGCTCTGAGGCAGAGAATGGGATGTCGTTAAGTCGCTGCTCTGAAGCCGCTCTTGTAAATTAATAAGTGGTTTGCCTGGAACTTGTTTCGCTTTAGAATCAGCCAGCTCTTCTCGAGTTATTAACTGCGATTCTCTATTAGGGTAATTGGATTCTTTGTGCCTCCCATGATCTCTATTCTCATTGAAAGGCTGATTTGATTGCGAGCTTTTATATTCATTATCTGGTGACTTCACTCTCTCTTCCAAGCTGATTCTCTTCTCAGACGTAATGACTTGCGACTGGGGGTAACTTTCATTCGTTAAAGTCGGGGAATTATACTGTCCTCTGTTTGGCTTAACTTCAGGCGATTTGCTGAGATCAAGTCTCTTGCCTTCCCTTTCAGAACCAAGCGAATCTTCGTCCTTGTGTTGTCCCTTGTCATCTTGTGCTTCAGTAGTCTTACCTAAGGAACCGGCCAGTGACTTCAAGTTCTGCAGAACGTCTATGATTTTCCCCGCCGTGGCTAGTTTACTCGATTTAAGGTAATTGAGCTCTTCGTCAATTCTCGCTTCAATGGCATTTCCAAGTTTTTGTGTCTGTCCGAGTCTCGATGATTGTAATGCAGACTCCTCATAATAGGCTCCTTCTTCAGTAAAATGCTCACCTTTTCTTAACCCCAGTCTCGATGAATCTCTGTCCTTAGACTCCGACTTTGCCATAATATTGTCAGTCCTATCTACTTGAGCTCTTACCGCCTCTCTGACTTTCTCAGCCTCTTCGGTCTTCTTTTCCAACTCATTTATTTTTTCATTTTGATCTACCCGCTCTTTTAATAAAGCATCAAGACTCTTTACGAGACATGCGTGAGGTTCCTTCAGATGCGTTGAGAATATTTCCTTAAGTCTCCTTACTTTTCCAACGCTTTCATCCAGCGATGACCCAAGCTCTTCTTGATCTAATGCAGTTAAAGCGCCAAAGAGATCCGCTGTTGATCGCAACTGTTCCATCAGCTGAGAAATCATGCTTTCCTTATTGTTTACATGATTTGTCATTGTTTCTAACTGCAGATTCAGCTTTTTATTCTCCTCTTCCAAGCCCTTTCCGCTTGAACCTGGTCCCTCTCGAAGTCTATTCTCCTTAGGAACATTGATTCCGAGTTTTCGTAACTCCTTCTCAACTTGAGCCCAATCAGATTCATTTGGCGAGAGCATCCTCTGGACAAGAACCCTGAGCCTATCGAAGTTATCTCGGTTTTTCTTCAGACCTAACTCGACAGCTTCGAAAACGTCCTCTTCTTCGTACTCTTCCGGAGGTTTTATATACAAAGCTTGAAGAAGCCGCTCAAGGTTCTGCTTTGTTTTCCTGGATGGTGATGACGCCTTTTGCACTCCAATCCGCTCTCCTCGCACCATGATCCGGTCTTCAAGCGCTCTTGACTCGGCATCAATTGGCTTCTTTCCAAAGCTTTCGATTTTTTTCTGCAAGTCAGCGATAAAGTGCTTCGAATCAAACAGACTATTCGCTGACGACCTGCCTCGCTCCTGCTGCAGCCGTTGACAAAGCTCTTCATTGAGATTAATAAGAGCTGACATCTGCTGGATTAACTCATCAATGGCGCCATCTCTTTGTCTTGCTTCTTCTTTCAGGGTTGCGATCAATAGACCAAGATCCTCTGAATAAGCGCTCAAATCCTCAATTTTTAGTAACAGTTCCTTATTTCTTTGCTCATATTTTTCTATCTCTCTGTTTTTATCTTCTGTGACTACACTAGGACCTTGTATATTCCATTGGAGAGAACTTCTCAGCTTCTGGATATCCGATTCCACTAAGCCGCTTTCCTTGTGATTTTCTGCTTTAGAAATTCCCAGTAAAATTTGCATTTCTTTAGTAAGCGCTTCGATTTTCCTTTTAAGTTCCACGTTTTCTTGCACAAGCGGTCCAATTTGCTTCTTCAAGCTGTCATTCTCCTGCTTCAATCTGTCCATATGTTTCAGCTCATCCATTTTAATGAACTCAGCGAATTCGGCCCTCATATTATCAATTTGCCGGTTTAAAAACTCGATTTCAGATTGTTGCGCCTTAAGTTTATTCGTGACGCTGGACAACGTCACTTCCAAACACTCTTTCTCCTCCTGTACGCCTCGGAAAGCCTGCTTCAGGTCCTCATACTGCTTTACAACACTTTGAATTTCAGTAAATTTCTCATGAACGGTCAAATTCCTCATTTCTTCTTGGCTGAGAATAACCTCCAAAGTGCCATCAAGCAGCTCAAAAACTTGCAAAACCTTGGTATTGTCTTCCGTAGACCCTCCATGGAGCCTTTCTTCCCCTCCTCGTCCTCGTAGTTGCGCAGTGAGGTCATTTCTTTCTTTCTCCAGGTCCTTTAACTTCTTGGTGAAATTGCTAACGTAGAAATTTAGCCCACGGATTTCTTCATTCCGTCTCTGAAGGAGGTCTCTTAACTCATTAACCTCTGATGCTAACTGCATGTTCTGCGCTTTCAACATAGATGAGTTCGCCTCTTGGCCTTCAGATCCTTCGAGATTCGGTCTGGAACCCTGTGCGCGTAAAATCAACTTCTCAAAAGCCTCTCTCAGCCGCCGGATCTTCTCTTCACCACTTGCTAATATATCATGTAAAATATCGTATTCTGGGTTCGCTTCCTCAGTGACATATTCGGTTTTCTGCTCGAACAATTCCTCGTAGAACGTATTAAAACCTCTGTAAAAATTAGCCAGTCGCGTTGAAACCTTCCCGATCGCTTCAAGCAAACTTGCGCTTTCATTGTCTTTTCCAATCTGAGCTTGCAACAAACCCTTTTCGATCTCTAACCTTGCTTTTTCAGCATTAATTTCGTTCCAAGAGACAATTGATTGATGCAACTGCTGCTTAGTCGCTTCCAGCTCTTGCTCCAACCGCTGGTACTCTTGAGATGCCTGAGGAAGCTCGTAATCCCTGTACCTTGGGATTGTTTGGTAATCCGCACGATCCGACCTCGCTGAAGGAATTGTGTCGGGTCTGTTCCCTGAGTCAGTGTAGAGTTGTCGATTGTATTGAGGCTGACGAGGCTGGTTGCCAAATGGACCTGGGATTTCGGTTCTGCGGCCCTCTTCAGATGGTGATTTCAAAGGGAGGGCTTTTTTCGTTGTAGATTTTATGAATGATCCACCTCCAAGTTTTTCTAAAATATCTTTGATGTTAGTGTCGCTGTCTTGGCTGACTTTACGAGCGATGGTGTCTTTTTCCGAGGTTGAAGGGGCAGATTTGTCAATATGCGGACTTAAATTCATTAATTAAGAGCGGTTTAAGAACTAATTATCTGCCAGTTGATGATTTATAAATTTATCTTGGCGCGTCGCAGGTTAAGTACTTGAATGATGTGACTGGACTAAGCTGAGGTAAAAAATACAATTTCTAGCTCATGTGACGAAACTTATATGATATCAGTTGTACGGCCCCCGTTAACAAATTCATTAATTCTTTACAACTACTGTATTTCAAGATATCTGAATAAGTCATAGTTAATCTTTAATGTATTTCAAAAGAACAATCCTTGAAGATAGTTTTTGAGCGCTGAGAAAATTGAATTGTTTTCGACGATTATGATGAAAAGAAAGCCCGATAGCACGCTCTTTAACACACTTTTCAGCCTCTTGTTAGGAAAACGCTTTTCAGTTACAAAATATTAATTCAGAAATAATAAAATGTGAGAGGGTTAGCAGCGGAGCAGTCAATCACCGAACGTTATTTTACCATTAGTTTTGTTCATACTAGTGAATATTTGGGTCTCTTTGACAGTTAACTAACTAGCTTTCAATTGCTAGCAAAGACAATTATGCTATCCTTTCTTCTAACCACTTGATTTCACTTGAAAATCCTCAATACAATTCTCGAGTGAATTTTTTTGTGGGCACTTAAAGATGGTCCTCATTATTCATACTCTCATTGCAGGTCCTTAATTTATTTAGAGTATTACGTTTCGGAGTTTTAAATTCTAATATTCAAAATATTTAATTTCATTTTCTAAGAGAGACCCAGACAAAAACATGGCAGAAGGGAAATCAGGCAACTCGCTTTCTAAATACAAGCTAGTCTTTGTTGGAGATCAGTCCGTCGGCAAAACCTCAATTATCAATCGTTTTGTCTACGATCAGTTTGATGGCAAGGATCATGTAAAATTCCTTCGTTTTGAAATATAATTCTTATCGCATCATTCTCTAGCCAACGGTCGGTATCGACTTCATCGCCAAGACCATTTATTTCGATGACAAGACGATCCGGCTCCAGCTCTGGGACACCGCTGGCCAGGAGAGGTTCCGCTCGCTCATTCCATCATATATCAGAGATTCTTCTGTCGCAGTTATTGTTTATGACATTACCAGTACATCCAATCTTATCAATAAGTCATAACAACGTCATTAGGCAGAAGCTCATTTGAAAATATCAATAAATGGATTGAATATGTACGTGAAGAGCGAGGAAACGATGTCATCATCGCTCTTGTCGGCAATAAAACAGACATGGCTGATAAAAGGTAGGTGGCTGTTCTGAGTCTCCAGGTTTAATCGCTATGTAGAGTTGTGAAAACCGAAGAAGGAGAGGCAAAAGCAAAGGAATTCGACATTCTCTTCACGGAAGTTTCTGCGAAAGCCGGACATAACGTGGCTAATTTATTCAAAACGCTCGCTGTGCATTTGGCTGGCAATGAGCCAGGAGTTACCAACATTGCAGCTGGAGGAACCACCGGAGGAGCTGCTCAAGAAGCAAGTAACTCTCTCTTTTTTTGAGGAAATCTCTCACTGTCGCTAACTCAATAGATACTTTTGGACTTAAGAACTTAGACAACCCAACGAACCAAGAAACAAAAGAAAACAAGGGCTGTGCTTGTTAAAAAACAATGAATTTAAAACAATTTCTTATTTGAAACGTCGCAAACCTCTAACCTCTGCATATTCTAATATTTTCATTATTTTCTTGAATTGGACCCAATAAAGAGCTTAGTTGAACCACAATTGTTGTTTTCATGCGAGATTCAATAGCGATTCGAAATAAATAATTTGTCTGTTGTGTAAAGCCCGCATCGATTTTAACAGAAGAATAAAGCCTCATCGCTTGTAAAAACGAAGAGAGTCATGTGAGTTAGCTACAATCGCGTGTAAGCTTTCTGAGGGCCTTTTCGTGTTGCCACAGAGTGGAAATATGAACCAAATATGTTGATCAGCTATGAGTTTAATCTATATTTTATAGGTTGGTTGAGCCTGTGAGGCAATTAATAAATTATTGCAGCTTGTGATAAACTCTAAATCAATTGAACGATCTTTCCACACCATGGACAACGTAAACTTTCATCTTCTCAGTTAAAAGCCTAATCACTTCTCTGTATGTAGTACAATGAGTTTGGACTCTCACCAAAAAGTATATTTCCCGATTGCGAAATCTCATCCGATAATCTTCCTATCTCCTATAGAAAGCGCTCCTCTGCTGCCTCTAATCACCAAACGAAGAGACAATTATGCGTAATTTTACACCTTCCACCCCAAAAGTTCAGTCGAGAATCCTAAACTCTTCGTGAATTATTAGTAATACTCTGCTTTTGGATACAATGGAGCGCCAAGCTGACCTCATCAGGCGTGGCCGAAACCAAAGTGTGGACTTAACCGAGGGAAAGAGACCGTCCTATGTATCCTTGGCGTTTGTATGGGGAAATTGACTTCTTTGCTGAATAGGTCCAACATAGTGGCCGCAAAAATTTCAATTATGATAGAATCAGCCGGAGCAATAACGCATCGCCAGTAAACAACCGCTCGAGTGTCCTGAACGGCAGCCAGCAACACATCCCCGATCTATACCCGGGGTCAAGCACCAATTTATTCCACTATCCACAGGGTTCTTATTCGAGTTTGATAAATTCTGCAACCTCTCGAAACCGCGGATCTTCATTAGAAAATCGTGGTTCATTGGGTCCATCTAAAAAAGAGCAACTTGTGGACAAAACGCAATTATTGTTGAAGAAAAATGTGGATATGCTTGATAGCATTACAAAAATTATCACCAAGATTCCGGAAACCTCGAAAGCTGAATTGAATAAGGATGATACGATAAAAATAGAGGTGAGGAAAGGTTTCTTGGAAGCTCTCGAAAAAAAGCACCATGACCAAACATTAAGATTGCTGGGAGCCCATGATTATCGGAATGCTTTGCATAGTAACACTCCTGGACCACGTCTACCTTCATACAGTAAGTCTTTCTTTTAAGAGTATAGGGATTAAATATAAAATTTTTCTGCTAAGGTCGGCATCTCGGGCTTCCTAATCCGTATATTAATCCCTTTCAACCGGGAGGGAGTCACATGATTTCAATGTGATTTTACGCGAATTTTCATTGATAATTTTTTCAAAGGTACCCCAGCAATTATGTGTTTCCAACCGATTTTACAAGGCAGTGGGCGAAGCTGCAATCCATGAACCCTACTCTGCCCAGAAATACCAGAAAAAAGCGTAATTTCCTGCTTAATAATTAGAAACTCTGAAAAATTAATCTACTGATAGGTAAACTGAGAAAGGTTAAGATCACTGAGGAGGATAGTCTCGTGGAAGAAGAGGAAGAGATCACTTGCAAAGAAAAAAATACTCGCAAGGAGGAAAAGATTCCTAAAGTGGAGAAAGTTGTGGAAGAACAGCCGAACCAACAGGAAGTGCCGAGGTTGAATCTTAAAAAACTTGAAGAAACCCCTCGATCAATTATGAGCACAACAGAATTGTATAAAAGGCCAGTAGCTCCAATACAACTCAAAAAAGTAAAAACTGTTCAAGAATTTCGGGTGCCGTATAACAAACCGTACGCGTTTTTCTGCGGACTGGCTCTCATGAATTAATTTAGGACTCTTAAAAGGAAATTGATTAGCATTTTATGGACATGTGCGATACCAGAATTGATAGGAAACAAAGCGATCGGTCTTACTTATCATCGGCGTTTGTTGATCAATGATCTTTACGTGAAAATAATCCCTCTGGCTGAAAAAGTAAGCTCTTAATGTCTTTCAGTGCTTAATTAGTTAAAACAATTTCAAGGATATGGTAGACGTAATAAACAGAAAAGTTAGCCATCTTGTATCCGAAGTATTTAAGATGTCTTGCGCCTTCGTTTATATAGATAACTAGATAATGAACTGGAGGAAACCCCTTGATATCACGACTCAGCCAGGCAAAATGCCTCCAACTGATCTGGAGGCACGAGTACAAATCTTAATGGTACCTATCCCACTATTTTGTTGGAGAGTAATGCTCTTTGTAGTCAAAAATCGAAATCATCTTCCATCAAGTAGCCGCTGCTTCACTGGAATCTGAATTTGACGAGGATACCATGCGCTTTTTCGGTACTTATCCTTTTATTTTAAGGTTTTTAATCCTGCTCTATTAGGCATGCTTACGTATCCTAAAACTCTTATCCCAGACGAGTATTTAAGCTTGATGGAATTAAACCGCCTGAAATTCCGAACTTTTGGTCGTTTAGCGTACCAATCCCATTGATAACTTCATTGACTTGTTCGATAATACAGCGACCAGACAGAACGCACTAAGCTGATGATACTAGCAGTGCAAATCTATCTCCGAGGCTTTGTTCATAAATGTATTCTGCGCCCGAGAATCAAAGATCCATCCAAGACTTTAATTCAGATGACTGAAACCAATAAAGCCAATTTGAAACTCCTAGCCTCGATCATATATCATATTATTATGGGCATTGTGAAAGAAGTTCCGGTGGTTCCAAACAATCAAGCACATCTATTTAGTGAAGAGCAGGTCAGGCCAGCACAGCCGCTGTTTGCTGGTACGTCTAATTAATACTTCCATTCTTAATAATTTATGATAGCTGAACTGACTGACCAAGAGCGCGAGATTATTAGGAAATACCCGCCAAATTTAGAGGGTGAGATTATTCATGGCTTAATTCCCATGGAGCAATTGAGTCCAATATTTGTAAAGAATAGAAACTGGTAAAGAAATCAACAATTTGAATGATCTTGAATGGCTTGTTAGGGTTCATTCGATGCGTAGCGTAGCGCTATCTACTGGGAGAATCATTCTTAAAAACATTCCAGGGTTATGGTTTTCAAAGCTGATCTATCCTGATGATATTCTTCCTCCAGAACCTCTTTACTAAGGTCAAAATTTCGTGAATAAAGTAAAGCATACCAGTACGATAGGAATTTCATGGGAAAGCCATGCGATCTGTATATTTTGAGAATAGGCTTGTTGGTATAATTATTCAATAGTGCTAATGTTGTTGATAATTTTTATACTATTTGTGAATGTTTCCTCACATTGTGTGCAATTTAATTTAATTTGTTGAACCGAATGTTGCTTTTAAGGGAAAAAGTTTCTTGCTCAAAATATTAAGCATTTTGCAGTTTTATCTGAGGCTGACTTGTTTGCTTTGCTTTCTTGATTTAATTAACCTAAGAAAAATAGTTCGAGTAATTATTTGTCTATATAGAATAAATCCATTGATTAGTTTAGAGAATTTCTTTGGCTAACGGGCAATATTTTATATCTTTCAGGGATTCTTATTGAAATGAAGCAATCAACTTCAAACCCTTCATATGATCCATGGAAACCTTCCATCTCCTTTTAGTGAATTCCTCTAAATAGTCTGCTTTCAGGCCATACCTTTTAACATCAAGAAGCTGATGGGTACCAGGTCCTGCAGCCAGATAGCGATACTTTTACATATTCCAAGAGTCATTTTTATTTGTGAACAGCTTCCTGGTTAAATTAGAAAATTGTTTTCTCAATGCATAGAGAGTTCTGTATTTTCTGACACTCACCTTTTTAATTATCGCATATATTATCTATTTGTAGTGGCAAATTAAAAAGCAATGAAGAAGAATTTATTTTGCGAATAGCAATAAATAAATTTATTTCTGGCAACCCAATATTCGAGCAAAGAGATCCACATCCAGCCTTATCATGATGAATGTAAACTCACCCCCTCCTTTCTCACAATTTACACTTCATTGCTTCAGTTTGACGGTCACTTCTCAACCCCAACAAGTATTGATAGCGCATTACCAATACCTGACTCTATTTCTCTCTAGAAAGCACTTCTAAGCTTCCACCAATAAACAAACAAACCAATAACTACATGTAAATTTCACATCATTCCTCCATTTCGTGCGTTGAATCGCTGATTCATTCAATATCATATAGATATATTTCTCCAAATGATGGATTTGAGCTGCCAAGCAATATTCGTCGCCGGAAAGTCAAAAAAAACCACGGCTCAAGGCACAAGCCAAGTCATAATGTACTCTTCTTTTTAATTAGCATAAACCGTGAAATCTTCTCACGAAGGAGTATGATTCACAAAACTACATGGGCAATTACATGTCGCCTCCTCATGGCTCATTCGACCCATATGCCGGCTACAACCCTTATTATTATCCTCAAGGGCCTTACCCAGGCCTTGTCTCTCCTCCACACTACAATTACCAAGGATATTCTCCGGCGAGCTATAATCTTCCTCGGCTTAACAAGACGGACCCTAAAAAAGAAACAGAAAAAACGAACAGGCTCTTACAGAAGAACACAGACGTTTTGGGCAGAATTTCGCAAACCATTTCGAAACTCAACGAGAAACCTCGGTACTCTGATGGATCTGGTGTCCTTATTTAAGTTTATAGAAAAAAGGAGCGATACAGAGAAGATGAGCACGATGTTTATAAGGAATATCTAGAGCATTTAGAGAGAAAAGCAGTACAAGGGTGGTCGGTTCCACGACAAAGTATGCAGAACTACGATTATCAGAACCCGCAGCTCAATGAAGCATATGTAGGAGGCGAATCGCGCTCCTATGGTGGTGCAAGTTGCTTTTGCTATTTGTGATAGAAGTCTTATTGAAATGGATTAGGCAAACATTTAGGTCTTCCAAATAATCATAGAGATCCGTTTGAAATGATGGGAAATATGATGGCGATGTGGTCGTAAGGATTTTGTGCCTTCGAATAACAGCTGATAATGTTCAAAGGAACCCGAATTTGATTATAAATTTTGGGAGTGGCATAAATCAATGGCAAAGAGGGCCGGCGATGAGTCAAAGTCCGCCAAAGAATAATAATAAGACACAGAAGGACGGTAAAGAGCGATATGGATTCTGGAAATTAAATTTGCAAAATAGCGAAATCACCGCAAAAAAAGAAGAAGAAAAAACCAGTTGACGAGGAAGAGGAGGAGGAAGATGATGATGAAGAACCAGAGGAGGGAGACGATGATGAGAATGGGGGCAACATGCTTATGAAATACCAGCAGAAGAAAATTCTTGCCAAAGCCGCAGCGAAAACAGCAGCGAAAGCCAACAACAAAGACAAACCTAAAGGCAACGCGAAAGGCAAAGAAGACGTACCGAAGCTTGAGCTCGATAAAGTACCAAAACTTGATCTTGACAAAATTCCGCAAGATACGACTGGAGAGCCAGTTGAAATAAAAAAGCCTCCAATTGACAGAGTGTAACGATAAGTTTCGGTTAGTCTGGTTTGTAATAATACTTAACATGCTATTCAGAGCTATGAAACGGAAACTTAAATGCTACTTATGGCTATTTGCAACACCAAAGCTCATCGCGAATAAAGTCATATCGTATTCTTTCCAGAGACGAATACTACTCGACCAATATTACCAAAAGATGATTCCTGTGATCGAAGAAGTAAATCTAATCAGCCTCATTTCATTTAAAACACACACATCCAATTTAACAGGCAACCGTTAAGATACTCAACGCTAAAGTCTATGATCATGTTGCTGAGGTGACCGCTGCTGCTAAATTGCAATAACTCATTTCAATATAGATCATGAATTACAAAAAGCCCCTTGACGTTACCCTCCAGCCAGGCAAACAGCCTCCGAAAGACTTACAAACACGTTTAAAATACCTAACCGTACTTATTTTCAAAATTCCAGAGCATTTCTCATCGAGCTTAGGATAAAATTGATGAGATTATCAAGCAAGTCAACGCTGCCTCATTATCAAATGAATACGACCCAGACACCATGCGTCTTTTTGGTACCCTTTGCTCTTGTTATTGCTCTATTAACTTCTTCATTAGCCATGTTTGTCGCCCCAAAGACCTTTATCCCAGATAAATATTTCAGCACCTTTGAGATCAATCGGCTCCAATTCAACGCATTCGGTCGAATAGCGTAAAATATTTTTCTCTCACTCATTTACTCATCGCTACCCCAGCAATCAATCTGAACCCGCGAAGCTAATGATAATAATGGTTCAAATCTTCCTCCGCTGTTTGGTTCATAAAGTCATCCTCCGACCGAAATCCAAAGGCCCCGCTAAGCCCCTATCGACGCTAAATGATACTCAGAAAGCCAATCTCAGGCTCCTTGCGTCTATCATCTACTACATCGTAATAAGCGTGATAAAAGACGTACCGATCGTTCCAAACAACCAAAGTCATTTAGTGGAAGATGAACAGTTTGTGGCAGCACCCGCCCTGCAAGCCAGTAATAATTTCTCAAATGCTTTAAGATTACTCGTTATCTATCAGTTGATTTGTCTATTCAGGAGCTTGAGACTCAAAAAGCGAGCGGCTTATTCTCAAAGGAGGACATTTTCCATGGGCTAATTCCATTTGATTGGCTGAGCCCGGTGTTTACTGATACTAAAATTTGGTAAAAAATGTTTTCAGATTTGTCCTTGACTATTTTCAGGGTAAATCTCATGCGCACCAATGTGCTAGCAGCCGCAAGAAACGTCTTAAAGAATATACCGTCCTATTGGAATAACAAACTGATATTCCCTGATGTCCAAATTGATGCCTGATCCTATTAATGAGAGCGAAGGCACGTGAAAAGCAGAATACATTATTTTAAGAAAATTATGTTTTTTTATTGTATGAAAGAGAAGCTTATTGCTAAATGCAATTGTCTCTGTTGTATAAACAATTTTTTTTTGGCTAAATGAACTTCTACGGGATTTTTTTTTTGAAAAGAATGCAAACTTTTTTCTCGATTAATGAGTTTCGGTCTTAGATTTTCTGTATACGGTATCCGGTTTATATTAATTTCCAATTTTTAGCCAACATGTGCTTCAGCAAGAAAAAAGGACAAAAAAAAGAGGTTCATAGCGTGCATGTTCACCTCAACTCCCACGTTGATGTTGTCGAGGAGCTTGAGTTTCTCAAGAATAATTATTATCAGAACTCATATCTCAAGTTATTTAACGAGCTGAAGAAACCAGAATCAAAAACTGAGAATCCAACATCGGATAATATAGAGGCCCAGTCTCCAATTACTGGCAAAAATCAGTTAATACCAGGGAACTCGAGCTGCCTAATTGCCTTCCAGAGCAAATCGGACTCGGCTTCCGCTGAGAGAAAGATATCTGAGATTGCAGAAGCTGGTAGCATGGAGCAAAGCGGTACATCGAGAGCATGCGTGGAGAAAAATGAACAACCGACGTTTGATAAAAACGTGAATATCAGCGAGGAAGTAGCCGATTCGATTCGAGCTCCACGGATTATTGAAAGTGGTGCTAAGGGAGGAGCCGTAGCGATGGTAACGATAGGCCGAAATGAATATTTTGTCGACAAGAATAATGTAATTCCTAACATGTCTGTATGAAAATAAATTTGATTTATCTCTGCTTTAGTTGGAGACAAAGGGTGGTGAAAACCGAGACGGCGGCTGTGTGCGCACAGGCTGTCAGTTCGTGGTTGTGGATTATCGGAATGGCGATGAAGCTGAGGAACTGGATCCAGATGGATCGAATGAAGAAGGTCCTGAATCTTAAACTTCTTTTGTTTCTCAATTACGTTTGTTTGTCGGGGGAGATTGACTTTTATTATAGTACTCAAATGGTTGTTTCAACTTATGTTAGGTTACGGATTAATATACTTTTGAGGACTGGCTGATTGATTTACAATCTTGTCTCTTGTTTCATAACAACTTATGAACAAATTAGAGAAGAGTAATAAATCCTTCTTGGTGCAAAGAATATGGAATTGCTCTCAGTACCACTGACCTTATCATCTAGATATATTTTGGAATCCAAGCTCATTTATCCGATCGTCAGACTCCAAAAATTGACTCATCATAACTTTATTTCTTTATTTAAGTATGAAAAATAATTTTCTCCAAAGATTCAGCTGTTGTCATAGTAAATGGTCATCTCCCATTCAGCAAAAACAGGGTTTACGCTCAGTGAGTTTGCTTCGGTTGGACAAGCAATTTTTTTTCTAATTAGAACTCTCATGATGCTATCTTTTGTCGACGTTTTCCCCTCTATCAATGCACTACAACCTTAAAATAAACTGTAATCTGTTTCAAATAATTCGCAATTTCCAGCTCAAACCAGCATGTGCTTCCGCAAGAAAAAAGAGCAAATCAAAGAGCCTCAAAGCGTCCCCGCTAACCCTAAAACGCCAATAGCCAGGAAAATGAGTCTATGGGGTGGCAAAAGCTTTAAAGAGCCTGTAATTGATATACCCAAAGAACTCGAATATCTGAAGAACAATTACTATCAAAACTCATTTCTCAAGTCATCCAACGAACAAAAGAAGCCCGAACCAAAAATTGAGAACCCTACATCTGAGAAGCTAGAAATAAATACATTCCAGGCCAAATCAGACTCGATTCTCACAGACAATAAGTTATCTGAGATTGCAGAAGCTGGCAGCGTAGAGAACAATGAGACTCCGAGATTATGCATGAAGAAATCTGAGCAGCTTGATAAAAACGCGCATTTCAGAGAGGAAGTTGTTGATTCAATTCGCCCTCTACGAGCCAATGAAAATGTTACTAAAGGAGAAGCCTTAGCATTGGTAACAACAGTCCGAAGCGAATATTTTCAGGACACGAATAAAGTAACTATTATTGCGTTTCGACTAAAATCTAACATTTTTTGCTTAGATCGGGACAAAGTGTGGAGAAAATCAACACGGTGGTTTTAGACACACAACCTGCCTGTTCAAGGTTGTAGACTATCAGAATGGCGATGAGGATGGGGTATCGAATCCAGACTTTTCAAATGAACTAGGCCCTGACTCTTAAGTGTCTTCTATTAACCGTAGCATATATTTGTCGAAGTCTGTTGGGGTTTGCTAAAGTATTCAACTGGAGCTTCAACTTACGCTTAATTTATGGATTTCTTTTTTTAACAGTATTGCATCTTTTTTTTTCCTTGTGAATTGCTTAGAGAAAAGCAAACTCTTCTTGCTTGATGCTGAGAATAAGGAACTGATTTCCACTCTACCTACGCGATCTTGGCATGAATTATCATATAGATGGATGATTCCTGAAATCCAACACAATTATCCGGTCATGAGAATTCACAAATTGGCTCATCGATTGAGTTATTGAAAGATAAAGCACGTTTTATTCCAAGATTCGAGAACCGTTATGATGAAAACGTTATCTCATATAGATAAAATCAAAGCTCTGTGCTCAGTGAAACTAGACAAACATTGTATTTTTTACCAGAATGAACTCTTATGGCACAATCTTTGTCACAAAATACTACTCATTTTTCTCTATTAAATCACTGCATCCTTAAAATTAACTGTATGCGGATTAAATTAATTCCAATTTCCAGCTCGAACCACCATGTGCTTCAGCAAGAAAAAAGGGCAAAAAAAAGATCCTCAAAGCGTGCCTGCTAACACCAACGCACCGAAAAACAGGAAAATGAGTTTACGTCTTTCTCTCAAAGGTGTTAGAGAACCCGCTATCGATATTCCCAAAGAACTTGACTTTTTAAAGAGCAATTACTATCAAAACTCATTTCTCAAGTCACCTGACAAACAGAAGAACCCAGAATCAAAAACCGAGAACCCAACATCTGATAATATAGAGGTGCAACAGCAAGTTTCTGATAAAAATCATTTGATACCAGCACAATTGGGGAACTCTGGCAGCCTATTCACCTTCCAGGCCAAATCTGACTCGATCCCGGCATCTCGGAAAATGTCTGAGATGTTAGAAGGTGGAAGCATGGAGAAAAACGAGACGCCGAGATCATACATGGAGAAAATTGGGCAGCCGAAGTTTGATAAAAACGCGAATATCAGCGAGGAAGTTTTCGATTCTATTCGACCTCCACGGATGATAACAAGCGGTGCGAAAGGAGAAACTTTAGCGATGGCAATAACTCCGCGGAATGAATACTTTCTAACCACGAATAGAGTAATTCTCATCGCACTGTAATTACAATTAGAACTTTTCCCCCTCTTTTTTAGATGGAGACAGAATTATGCGAAAATGGAGACGGTGATTTTGCGCGCAGAGCTTGTCAGCTCACGGCTGCGGATTATCGATATGGTGATACCGACGAGGAACCCGATCCAGGCGTTTAGTGTGAAAGATATCATGACTCTCTCATTCTACATTTGCATTTTTGGTGAAACATTTTTGTGAGTTTAGTATAGTACTCAGATTAAGCTTCATTTTCCATTTTGAGGGTAATATTTTTTTAAGGGGCCTGCCGAATGCAGTTGAGTTCGGCTTAATTATGCCTCTTGTTTGGTGAACTACATAATGTAAACTTTCCTTTTTTGAAACAAGCTATCAGAAACTACTATCTACTTCACCCTGTTCTACCATGTAGATGCATTCATGCAAGTGAATTTGATTATTCAATCATCAAGCCTTACAAATTGACTTTTAACTATATTTATTTAAAGCAGATAAAACATTTCTCTATAGAAGAGATTTTCATCGTATCTTCTTTCAATGTTCGAGGCTTATAAGAACCTGGATGAGTTTTTCGCCATAAGCACACCTGAAGACAGAGAGCTGAAGGCTCTGCGAGAGAGCGAGAATAAACTTGAGATAAAAAAGCTTTCTTGCGCACTCGCGAAAAAGAAATTTGAAGATATGACCCCCGTTAAAGTAAATAACTCATATTTCCGACCTCATCAGCATTATTCCATTCAAGAAACACGATTTGAGTTGCACAAAGAACTGCTATGACAAGTTCGACATCCTCAATTTCAAAAAATCAGATATCGAGCCACTTAAAATTTGCAAAGATGACTGTCACGCCCCTGTGAAGGATCTCTACACATTTTTGGATAATATCAACTTCTTAGCCGAAGTAAAACAACTATGAAGGTTATGCCCAGGTGTAATAATCAAAATCAATAGGATAAAATGAAAGGATGCCTCATAAAATGCGATGAAACCAAGAAAAATATAGGATTTAGTACCGTTGGACGACAGGAAGCGTTCAACGAATGCGCTTGGATTTGTTATAATAAAATGGAAAGAAGATATCAGGATTATTGGAACAAACAAAAGTTAGATATTTTGAACCGACATGGTGTGTATCTGTAATATGAGAACAGCTCCCTCTTGTCTGTTGATGACTATTGTGTATATTTCATTTCTTAGGACCTTTAATATCCAGCTTCAAATAGGTCAATTTTGTTGCCAATCAAAAACTAGCACTGACAATCCATTGTTTATTGAGAAAATTCATTGAGTTCTATTAAGAAAAACTTATTTTTACGTGATTCAGCAGCTGATGCAGAAGCCGAAAAAATTTTATGATGAACTCTCAGTTTCTGCAGCCGAGAATGAACCAACCCACGGCTTCTCCGGCACGTTTAAGCTGATATGGAGCTACATCATCACTGATATCCAGAAAAAAGCACGCTCTTTTAAGATTGGCGTCTTTTCGATTTTTCTCGTTGTTTGTTTCCTCACTCTCCTCCAATCGCTTATCCAACTCTCTCCCGTGTTTTTCATTCGACTCTCAGAGATTTCAGTCGGAGACGCTGATCTAGTGATGACTCCAATCTCCCCTCAGAATGATACGCGATTGACTGATCAAAACTTCGATTCACAGGCAATCGTCCGACTACTAAACACTTCAGACATCGGATCGAGGCTGGAAAACTATGGTGCGATACAAGGCATTTCCCCTCGTTGGATACTACCAGCGCAAATAATGAATCCTGAAGACACAAAGCGCGTAATTCCTGGTTTTGCCCTAATCATCGACTCGGAAAGAGAAGAACTGATTGGCTTGGGTAAGAATCTGAGGGTACCCACCCTCAATCACAGTGATTGCTGGCTTTCGAAAGGCTCTCACTTGCTCATTGGCCTTAAAGGTGAGAATTTAGGTTAAAACCTCCTCTAAGTTTCCTCTCTAGAAAGCGGAAAGACACTGGCTCGACTGAGGATCGATTTAATTAAAACTTTGCTATCGCTGAACATTTTCACGCCTCCTCGAACTGGGGAAAGTCCGGAATTGACCTCGGATATCGTATTTGACAAGGATGCTCTCGTGAAGCAAGTTGTTAACAACATCACCGAGAGACTGAATAAAAGTAATATACCAACCACCTTTGATTTTTCGGGCGTTCAGCCGGCTGTGAAGCTGCTGCTTTTCATTCTCCCCACTGTAACCGATGCGGAAGGGCATATTAGCATGTCTTTGTTCAAAATTCTTCTAAGCATGAGAGGCTATTCGATCAAAGGATTTATCGATCAATACCTCCCAAAGGAGTTCGCTAAGGCACTCTCAGCGAATTTTACTGACGAAATAGAAAGTCAACTCGAAAAATTGTTTAAAATTGCCAAGGTGTCAGATATCTCAAATGGTCTGAAGCAAATTGATAAATTTTTCAATCAGTACCCGAATTCTAAAGTATTCAATCTCACGTCTTTTATCGAGGTAGCAGCTCCTACGCTGCTTTCAGCGCTGGTTTTTGAACATGACTACAATACGACCGCTGTGGTAGATTCCACTGAAGGAAAATGGGCTGGTAGCTTAGGTAACGTGATAGTCATCGACCAGAACTACCTCCTTTTCGCCGCTGTGGGCTCTTTCATGAATAACCTAAAAAGAAGGGATAAATCGGCTGGAACCCCACTGGATCAAGGGATCCTAAGCGCTCTCGAGGATTTTTACTCCTCGAGCAGCTTTTCCCAGCCTTTTCCATACGACCTGAAGGACTTTGCGTTATTTGTTCACGTTGTGCTGAAAGATCGCACAAAAATCTACGAATCACAGGAAACGGTCCAGCCAGCTCTCAGGACGATCAGTGATCAGATCTATTTGCATTTGGGGAAAGATTACCCGGTTTCTATTCAAAACGAGCTCGCCGAGACGTACGTCCCTATCGCATTCCTCAAGCTTTTTTTTGAATCGATGTTTGGCAACTCGCTGTTTCTTCTCATCATTGTCGCCTGTCTCTTGATCTACGCGCTTATGAACTCCAGCGTGGAGGAGAAAACCTACGAATTTGGTATGCTCCGTGCTCTTGGGTTCAAGCAAAGGAGTCTAGTCAGTCTGCTGACGCTGCAATCGTTTTTCTATGCGGTCCCCGGGCTGATTATAGGTCTTCTCGTCTGTTTCGTCCTGAATTCGTTCGTCACGTTCCTCCTCTTCGGGTTTACTGGGATAACGACGAGCTACGCACTTGACCCTACTGCCCTGCTTACAGGTGTCTCAATCGCGATTATCATTCCAATAGTTTCAAATATCATTCCTATCCAACGCGCCTTGTCAAAAACTCTCCGAGACTCTCTCGACATGTATCATAGAGTCATCAATGAAATCAGCGTCCAAATCGTGAAACTTACGGATCTCGGGCTTTCACCAGTGCAGCTTGTTGGCGCGATTATACTAACCGCGACAGGGTTTACCACGTACTACTTCGGCCCGCTCTCCTTTATGAATAAAAAACTCGGGATCTTCTTAGGAATCGTAAATACAATCCTCCTAATGATGATTCTCGGGTTCGTGTTTTTGATCAACCTCATCCAGCCGTTCGCTGAAAGACTAGTGCTGAAATTAATAACTTCAGTCTATCGAAGTGATAAAAACTTACAGAGCATCGTCGAAAAGAATTTCGAGGGGCACAGGCGCAGGAATCAGAAAACTGCCTTGATTTTCAGTCTTTCACTCGCGTTTTTAATATTTGGCAGCACGAGTTTCGCCACTCAAGGTGAAGCAATTAGAATCAATCTCCTGATGAATTTCGGATCGGATATGGTGATCACCAGCATGCCTTGGGAAAGGAATTACCTCGATGAGCAAGGCATCCGTGAATATATGGAATACTATAAAAAATACAACCCGGATCATATCCGCGGGTATACCTTTGTCAGTGTCGAGCTCCAAACGCTCTTTATGGTGAAAAACACGAAGATAAGTCCACTTTCCCAGTCGCCGAAGTACCCGATACGAGTCTATGCCGTCGAACCGAATTACTTTGAGGGAGTGTATGAGAAGTACCTCCAGGCCAACGAGTACGACCGCAGCGTTACTGATTACCCAAAACTTCCTATAACTGGTCAGAAGGACCCCGTCCATGCGTTGTATTCAAGCCAGGGGCTAGAAAATTGCAATTTTACCTATGATAACGAAGGTGTTGCTTCCTATGGGCTCTTAACAAGTGAATTCAGACCGAGGGATTATGAGCAAGAGAAAGCGCTGAAACCGATGAGACTGATGGTCGCTGAAGGACTGAGATACACGTTTTCGTTTGATACGAGCTCGTTTGCGACTCTTGAGGCTGATCGGATCAAATTCTTGGTGAGAATTCGGCAGATGTCAACGAAAGTCCCTGGAAAATATTTTTCAGGGTATCGACAAGTCGGTTATATGTCCCTGGCATTGACATCCATGGATGACCTCAAGTACGCTCTGGACCGCTTCAAAGCACTCGATCGAGACGCAAATCAGGAGCGGCAGTATCGGGACCTGCAGAGGCGGATCCCAACGAATTCGAGCTATGGGATTCCGAAAAAATTCCTGCTGATTAACTTTGCTAAGCCGTTGTCAGTTGAAGACAGAATTAAGCTTGGAGACGGGTTAAACAATTTCATCAAGGGACAGGATAGCTTCGTTATCGATACTAATGACGCGTTGGAGAAGCTAGAGCAGGTGCTGATGGTGATAGGGGTGTTTTATCAGATCGTGTCGGTCGTTTCGATAATTCTTTCGTTCTTTTTGGTATGGGTGTCTTTTGTTTCTAACGTGAAGGAAAATTCATGGGAATATGGTGTGTTGAGGGCAATCGGGCTGAATAAGACGCAAATGAACAAGATTTATGTGTTCGAAGCTGTGAGTTTGACGACGGCTGCCTCGGTGCTCGGGACGGTGGTGGGAATTGTCGTTGCTGTTATTGTGACGTATCAGTTTAACGCATTTTCGGAATTGCCGTTCATGTTTTTCTTCCCAACAAAACAGTTTGTTTTTACGTTGGGCTTGACCTTTTTCACAGCAATTTTTGGATCGATTTTTGCGTTAGACGATATTAGGGAAAGACAAATTGCTAATATTATCAAAGGTATCTAGTTGATCTAAAGTCATGGCTGTTTGTAAATATATGCATGTTTGGCAGTTAGTTCAATTAATGGTGTATTTACCTCAAGAGAAAAAGCTAGACATTTGAAACTTCTAATGTAAATGCAACAGTCAATTTTCTCTGCAATGAATGTAAGTTAGACTTCCCGCAAACCTAGCGGTAATGAAATTTATTAACAAGAAATTCAAGGATGTAAGCCTTGCCAGTCTCAATTACGGTTCAATATATTTAGATAATGCATATTGAGTAACAATGGAATTGATATACAAAAAAGAAAAAAATATTTTCAATTGCAGCACGATTTTATATTGTGTTGGTCTAGAAATGTCCTCTGATTGACTTTAATTAAAGTCTTGAGGGTAAACGAAGATTATTTATCGAAAATAACTTATTTTTATTATTGAATCTGGGCAATGAACTCCATTCGACTCGCTGCTAATTTTGTATAAGGATGGTTTTCTCCGAAACCTTTCAAAAGGATTTCATAGGCTCTTTTTTTGATACTTTAAGGCATTATCCACCTTCTTAGCTTCTAACCAAGCTTCACCAAGGTTAACTAGGGTTACAGCTGTGTGAGGATGATCTTTGCCAAGCAGATGCTCTTTGATCATTAGAGCTTTTTCTAATAATATTATTGCTTCTTCCTATCCTTTAAAAGAACTACAAGCATTTCCAAGGTTCGCAAGCACCGTCGCGACCTCTAAACCCTCACTGCCGTAGTGCTTTTCTAAGATAGCTTTGGCCCGAATTAGCAGGTCTTTCTGCTTGTTGAAATCTCCCAGAGACCCCCAAGCATTATCCAATTCTGTTAAAATTTTGCCTACTTTCGCATGTTTCTTTCCAAACTTCCCCTCTGCGATCTCCAAAGCTTGAAATAAACAATTCTGCTCTTTCTTATGATTCTCCAGGTTTCTATATGTAACTGCTAGTTTTACGAGAGTCGTACTGACGTTCTCATGATCTTCCATAGGCTCTTCGTTTGATTTCAAGGGCTTGGGTGGTTAATTCCAGCTGTGCTTTATAATTCCCGAGCGACCCCCGCGCGTTTCCTAAGGATTTCAGGACGTTGCTCGTTCCTTTTGCTGATTTAGAATGCAATACGATGCGGTATCCGTACTCTCTGGCCAGTCGGTCCAGTTGCTTCGCGATTTGGAGGCTTCCTTTGAGTATTTTGTAACTACTCGATTCTGAGGATATTTGAAGGGCTAAATCTTCCACTTTAGGTTCCTGTCGAGTGGTTTCGCCAGCTAATACTACTTCTCCACAGCCGAGAATGAGATACTTAACATCGTTGACACCAGAACGCAGTTTGCTATTTCGGCTTTCCATGCTTTATTCTGCTTTGGAATGATGAAAAGAAGAACTTTAGCAAAAATACTTTTGAATGAAGATTTCTAGGATAAATATTAAGCTAAATTCATCTACTTCGCATTGATTTGATAAAAAAAAGGATTGCTCCCCCTTTTCTGAATGGCGAGAGAGATTAAATACCAGGATTTTATATTTGGAAGCTTTGAAAATCTCTTTCTTGAGGACGAAACATGTTGACAAATGTAAATGATAACCTGATTTGAAAGAATAATCCAACAGACCACTATTGCCTCACCCACATTGCTTTTCGTATTGCTCTAGAGAAAAAACCCAAAACATGCGAGCTGAAAAATGAAATTCCAACGTAATTGTTTGCTCAAACTGCTAGAACTACGTAAATTATTTGCTTATTAAGTCAATATAGCAAAGGTTTCTGTAACCCATTGATATGGCATCCTGGCTCAATTCGTCCCTTTCTCTAGAATTAAGCTTTTTCCAAGTAAGTTGAGTATTGTGATAACGGCTTCTAACGAAAAAGAGCTATCTCACCAATTTCAAAAACTCTCATAAATTAATTAGCAATTTCGCAATTGTAAGCGAACACGTCGATGAAAAACCTGTTATCTCTTGCCTTTCTGCTAAGCGCTTTTCTCGCCCTTAACTCACAAATTGTCGTCAATCTCGGCTCAGGTCTCGACTTACAAGACAACTCTGACCCGTTTGTCATCGCAGCGCCAGGAAAACCAATAATTCGAAGCACAGTCATCGAAACTACCTCGTATGTTGATCAAAATGGCGTCCGACATACAACCACTGTTGAGTACTCAGGAGATTCCAAAGACCCGAAAATAACGACCTCAGAAAGCGCACCAGGCGCAGTAAATGACGCTCAAGATCGACTCCAAGATATGCTTGCTTTTTCGAATTCCATCTTCAGAGAGATGGAAAGAGTCATGGCCTTTGGTGGAGGATTAGGCATCGGTATCGGAGGGATTAATGTCGGTAAACCTCGCTTCAGAGGCAGAAATCAGCTACCAGCACCAGAATCTTCGGTTGTTATCGAAATGGTCCCAGATGCAGCTAAAAACGAGTCGGTGGATACCGCTAATGCTACAAACAGCTCCAGCGAGGCGCAGAACCCAGATTTGACGAAGCCAGTCATGACTGTCGAAACCATAGAAAACATAGAAACATTGACCGAAGACGAATTAGAGGCTAAACTTGATGATGTAACACTAAAAGCCAGCCAAACTGAGACAGTGAAAGCCCCTCGCGTCGTGGACTCTAAAACTTTGGATAAAATTATCATTCTGACTATCGTGCTACTGGTTGCCGCACTGGCTGCTTATTTTGGAAAAAAATACATTTGCAAAAGAGGGCACGTTACACCTCAGAGTATGAGGGCTCAGTTGGTTGATATTCGGAAGCGTGAGGACTAATTATTATGATAACGTTAAAAAAAATATGTGTGAGATGAAGATAAGGGAAAAATGTGTTTGTGTGCGTGTTTTTTTTTTCTTCTATTGGTTTTAAATTTGTTGAGATTGAATGAGTTATTTTGGGCAATGGCTTGTAGTTCATAGTACTTCTGTAAATTTGTTTGCCAGAAGTGACAAGGGAACTTATGAATCGTTTTACAAAACAAAACAACTACTCTTTATTGTTACAAAATAGCATTGATGACATTTCTTTATTATTATTGGCAATATCTAGACAGAAAGGTTTATGCCTGTCATCTTGTTCAAAGCCTCATGAGACAAGTCTGACGTAATAAATAATAAATTCAAATAACTCATCCTTTCCTTAACTTTGAGAAGAAGAACCAATGTTAGCTCAGTGTCGATTGGTCCGAGCAACTTCTTTGGCCTTAATTCGATTTGGGTCGTTGAAAGCTGTCAAAAATAAGTTTCCGATTTTAATCCTGAGCAGCTAATTAAATTTGCTCAGCAGAATCACGCACCGTGAAATAAACTTTACGCTTCCCATAATTAGTCACTATTGGTTTATCTGCTCAAATGAATACTAATTCCTCCTCTGAGAATGAAGAATGCTTCCAGCCTACAGCCAATATCAAAACGCAAGTAGTTCGAAAACTCGGAAGGTTCTCAGGTAACCTTCTCACACTTTACATCTCTCTTCGAACCTAACTCTTTGCTCTCAGAGCCTGTTGATCTAATCTCGGTCAAGTCAAAAGAAGCTATCAATGAACCAGAGGACCGGACGCCGGATGGCCTTGAGACCCCATACAATGTATTCACTAACTACATCGAAGCGAACGCTAAAGACAATAGCCTCCGCGACGATGATACTAAAGATCTTTCAACACTTTCAAAGCGCAGATTTATTAAAGTAGCAACGCGAGGCGAAACTGATTCACCGCAGTCAAGAACATTTGATGGCGATATCAGCTATATCTTTGGGAAAGACACATCGAAATTCATTGGAGAATTCAAGGCCGACGTGTACAAAGTCACCAGGGGCTACCTCAACAGCTCAAAGCACCTCCGACTTCATTATACAAAGCTCGAACACAACGAAAATCGTATTGCCTCACTAGCGATAATCCATGGATATGCAGAGCATTCAGAGCGATTTTTGGATGTAATCCATTGACATAAGCTGCGAAATATTAACATATTTGGTATAGATGGCTGATCATTTTGTAAGAGAAGGCTTTGTGGTACATCTCATCGATCTCCGAGGGTTCGGGTTCTCGGGAGGCACATACGGCGTCGCAACAATTGATGAACTGCATGAGGATATCAAGCTTCTCTTGCAGCAAGTTGACACCAACCTTCCTCTATTTCTATACGGGCATAGCATAGGTGCGTCACTCATCTCGAGTTTTCTCATGAGAAATAAATGGATTCAAATCACTGGAGTGATCCTGACCTCTGCGATGTTTGGATTTGGGCATGAAACGAAGATTAATTGGGTGAAGAAAAGCCTCATTAGAGTCTTCGGAGGCTATTTCGAAGTGATTTTTGATATTGAGAGAGCTTGAATAACTATTGAAATAGGACCTGGTGATCTCGAGACGCATAAACAACACACATATTACGAAGAATAATTATCTAATCAAGCAAATCGTGCAGGACCAGGTCCTATCGCCGTATGCCACTCTGCGTATGGCGAAAAATGCCATTGAACTCATGGATTATATCATCCCAAATGCACATAAGTAATTTTCTTTTGTTAGATGCGACCTTCTCAAAATCGCTTCAGATTCCGGCATCCTGTTCTTGTTATCCATGGGCAAGAGGATCTGATTACACGATGCAAAGACTCCGTGAAGTTTTTCAATAGAATCAGCAGGTAATGGAATAAATCTGGGGAATATGGGCTAATGGGCGTTTATAGTACTGATAAAACTCTTCGAGTTTTCGATGAAGGCTTCCATGAGTTACATAACGATGTCGAGAAGGACAAATTGAAGGCTGTGGTAACGCAATGGATGAAAGAGAGGCTCGAAGGAAAGCAACTTAAAAAATTCGGTAAGTGGATGAGAGATTGCGGCCTTTGTAACAAGATTTTTTTCCAAAGCAATCCTGGATAAAATAAAGACTGGAATCAAACGCAAATGGTTCACGCTATGGCATAAAGTACTGCTCCTCTTGCTCGCTGTGGTCTATTTTAGCCTTCTCTGGTATCAACCTATCGCACTCAGGAGTTGCTTAACTATTCTAGGCGCAAAATCGAAAAGAACACCAATTCAAAGATGTATTTGTTTTCGTTCCCCGTTTACGCTTTATTCCATCACATCAACCAGAAGCCAAAGACGATAAAGGTCCCTTTTATGTAATATGACGAATTTTTTCAATTTATTCGATCACATGGTGTATGTGATCCCAATTGGACAGATCTAATTACGAATATCCCTTTCATTCTGAGAAATTTATTAAAAGTGTAATTTTTCTCCTTGATTTTCTCCATTCATAGTTCATATTTTCTAAATTTATCAAAATACCCCACCTTTGCTATTCAAGCCAAAGGCCAGAAAAAACCATTAACTATCTCTGAAATTTCAAGAAACTATCTCAAACTTGAGAGTCTTGCTATTTTTAATACCCTTTTGTGTAACTAAGCTCTTAGTATTTGAATTATGCTGGAGAGTCTCAGATTTTTTTTGTTGATATGCAATTAACAATATGAATTGATATAATAAAATAAATTAGATATCTACCTATTCTAAAGAAAATGAGTAACAACTCACAGTCAGTTTCTGAAGGCCAGCAGCATTCTCTCTCCCAGGCCGAAAGCCCTGTGATGGACATCGAAAAAGAAGGCGAACACGTCGCTTCCAGCACAAGGCAGCTCGCTGTCTCACAGGAAAACCCAAACACGACTGGACTTGTTGTCAAAGGCAACGCTGTGACTGACCCGGAAAAAATCTCAGATGATCCAACTCAAAAAGACCACAATATCAAGCCAGAAGAAAGCAAGAAGGATTCTCAAGATCAACCTTTACCTACTGCCGATAAGAAGCCCTACGTCGATTACGATCCATCAATGATCGATCGACAGAACGAATTAATTCGCGCAGAAATCGAAAAAGACTCGCCGCTCATTTCCGATGTCCTTCCAATCGAGATGCTTGAATTCGAGTTCAAAGGGCACGAAGGGTTCCTGAAAAAGCTTCCAGTAATATTGTAGATGGCCTAGACTCATATATTTTTTATGTTATAAAGTCTTTGAAGAAGCAATACCCTGAATATAGAAAGCTCAGACGTGACGGCAGCTGTTTCTACCGCTCATTCGTGTTTAGATTGTTCGAGCACCTTATCAAAGACAAGGACCAAGTATTGCTCGATAAGATGATTAAATTCGTCCAGGATAGCAAAAATTACCTCGAACTCGCTGGATTCGAGGTGTTTGTCATCGAGGACTTCATGGACGCGCTGCTTAATAACCTCGAATTGGTGAAAAAAGATATCATGACTGAAGATTTATTGTAAGCGATTTCGAATGGCTTTTCTCATTGACTTTTTGTTTTAGAATTGAAACATTCAGAGATAAAATGAGCTCGGATAGCATAGTGATGTATATGAGGTTCCTGACTTCAGGATACTTGAAAACGAATTCCGTCCTCTATGAGGCTTTCGTGGAAGGCGGCCAGACGATGGACCACTTCTGTCAGACTGAGGTCGAGCCGATTGATAAAGAATGCGATCAAGTAATGTTGTGATTGAGAGGGTTTTTAAAGTGGTTTGTGGTAGCTTCAAATTACTGCGCTGATCAACTTCATTAACGTCCCGATAAGAATCGTGTATCTTGATGGAAATATGAAAAAGGAAGAATGTGATGTGATTCTCATTCCCGAAGACGCTGACCCCAAGAAAGTTTTTATTACGCTGCTTTACAGACCTGGACACTATGATATTCTATACCCTGGCAAATAAATTGAGAAAGCTGCGTGTCTCAGTATGTATCATGCTTAAAATAATATATTTGAGTAAGGTAATTGAGAAATGACTAAAGAAATGAATCTTTGCAGCGTAATGAATTTAATTGATGACTGAAAGTTGCGCTTTTGCATTAGCTACCGGAGAATCTTCTATTCATATCTATTGGGATGGAAAGTACTACTAATTGATATCAATCACATCACAGCGAATTACTTGACAGTAGTAGAAATAGTATGTTTAGTCATTGAATGTATTTACGAACTTCAGACATCATGAAACAAAAAATCCTAAAGATAGATAAATAGATAGCGTCCGTAATCCTAAAGATACATCAGCTGAGTTATTATCTTGATATTGTAGGAGACACTACTTGAATGTAATAATGAATGAATGCTGCGAAATGTACTACACGTTAGTTTTTTCAAGGTTTTCTTTTAATATCTTATGAGAGTTAATTTAATAAGTAGATCGTGTTATTAGTTAATAATTATTATCAATTTATTAATTTGAAATTTGGTTAGAGTGCTGATAATAATTTCATCAGAGTTTCTGAAGGATGAATTGGGTAAAGCGTGACTAATTGTAAACTTTTATCGAATTTTGTAATGGTAAATTTGCAGAAAATGTTTCCTTTTGACTGATTTTGCTTTTGTAATGGATTGTGTATCGGTATTCAAAGATTCGAAGGTAATTATTTAAGAGTTAGTGAGACTACAAAAGAATCTTAAAAATCATAAGTGAACTAATGACGACGATAACTAAATAAAAGGAATAGGATTAAAGCTGTTTTCCCAACGACTTGAAGATAATCAATGAATTTGGGATAAGTTTTTAGTTAAACCTGTTTTGCTCTTGATAGAAGAATTAATACGATCAATGTAAAATTACAATGACTCATTCTCTTTCTTCTCCGGTGGGATGCTATGAAAACAAATGCATTTACAAAGTTCACTCGATAATGAATAGGAAATTCAAGAATAATTCTCTAATTGATAAATGAAACGTTGGAATCAAAACTCGATTATGTGTTCCAAATATTGACTTTCTTTCAGAGAGTGAGGCTACCATATCATGACTTTGCCATATATAGAGAATTTTGATTCAAATGACTCCAAATAAACCTATAAAGAGACAATTTTTGTTTAAAAAAACTCACACTAAAACATCATGTAACACATACTTACAAATATTTTTAAAGCTTCCAATGAGAGTATTTATGAAATTTTTTCACAAACCAGGGCAAGGTTCGATTGAATCACGGATTATCTAATTAATCACATTTCTTATTAATTTCTTTGAAAATTGGCAGCCGAAATCTGTGTTCGCAAATGCACTCAGCCTCCAAAAATTCGAAATAAGACGGGTCTTTCATCCGATCAGAATAGTTGATCCTGCCTTCACCTTCGTGGAGCCCATGCAAAAATTGGCACCTTCTGCCATAAGGACAGTACCCCTCAGTATGGAAGTGCAAGCATAGCTTGGCTTTGAAGCTAGTTAGCACCTTTGTCCTTTGTCTTAATTCATTATCTCCATGCGCAAACGCGCAATTCTCGCCAAACTGACACTCTCCATGCTCTTCCCAATATTTACAAATTTCTGTTTTGAAATTAACCACAAAATCTTTTAACTTTGGTTTTTTTTTCGGTTTAGTTTTCTTAGCCTGAGCCGGTGACGTTTGAACACTAGTTTTCTTGCTGAAGCAGCTGAGAGTGCTCAAACTGCTGCATGTGCTCACGCTGCTGATAGAATTATTATCACTAGCCTGATCATAGGGAGTAGAAGAAATCAACATTTCGGAGTCATCGAAAGATGTCTTCCTCATCCACAATTTGTGAGAGTTATTCCCAAGATTGATTTTCATGGGATCATTCAGAGTTACTTGAGGGAAGACAATCTTGCAGAGATCTGGTACTTTTAATGCTGGTTCGTGCATGGGTTTGTGTTGGTAGGTGTATGAGAAGGCAATAATGGGAGGTAATAAGGATGTCGCCATTTATTCTCCAAAATGAAAGGATATATGCATATAAGTTCTAAAAATTGCAATTTAAAGCATCTGGCATTTCAGCTCATGATTCATTTGTCGGTTATGACGATTGATTCGGAGATAAATTAGTGCGTAATGAGATTCCGATCTGATCTAAAAAAAGAAGAAATTAATGCTAATTCCACACGAATCGACTTTTTTTGTGAATTAAATCATGACGCATTCAACGAACTTCATCAATGTGTGCAATGTCTTTGTATTTGTTGACGTCGATGATTAAAGAAGAACACTTAAAATTTATTTTAAAATTAAAAGAACAAAATGCATTGAACTGTTTCTCGCTTTCAAAGAGTAGTAGGCTCTCAAAATATTCACAATAGAATCGAGGGATGTCATTTCGGTTCGAAAAATCGTCCAGGTGCTGAAGTTCTCTTGAGCAAAATCGCGATTTTCCCAATTCCCACTAAAGAGTCACAGGGAAATATCACAGAAGCTAATGATTGCGATAAGTGCGGAGTGAACCTCTACTCCATATTCGTACATAGATCTCACATCCGCACTCTAAAATCTAAGCTATTCCAAATAGAATCTAATGCGTATAATGAATACTGCGTCATGTCAATCACTATTTAAAATTCGCTAACCTAAACTCCTGATCATCCTAAGCATGAGTCCATAGAAGTGTTCGATAATTATTCTAATAGAATCTCCGCTCAAACCATATCACTGAGTTGATCTTCATCTGCTCTGATATTGATAGCAACTTCTCCTCTTTTTCTTGATTAGCAACTCTGAATGCGCGTCTTCATTGCAAGAAACACCTCGAAAGTAGCATGCGAAGAACAGAAATTCTAATGAGCCTACTGAGTATAATGGATTCAATAATTGTTGACGATATCAATAGAATAAAATTTCCAGAATCGTACCGCATAAAATCCTTATTTACTGCATAATGACTGACGCAGGAGCAAAATTCTTTGCGTTTGGAAAGATTGACGGTCAAGTGGCCCTCGGCGTGAGTATAGAAAAGAATTTCGAGGTAAATTGCAGCTAACCTATGCGAATTAACTCGCTCTACCAGAAAAAATATAAACAAGAAGCTCAATCATTACTTGCGAAATTAAAAAACCTCAATTTAAAGCCTGAAGAACGTCAGAAGATTAAAACATCGAATGGATCGTGGTATTGCACGGTTGATAGGAATGGCTTGGGCTATATGGGTAAATGATAGCTGATAGAATACTGGTATTGATAGCTTATTGTTAGTATTTTCAGCTACAGATTTCGCGGAAAGATATGCCTTCCAGCTGATTGGGGTACCATAACATTACTTTCACTTGGGAAATTAACATTAAAATGCATTTCGAAATTATAGGAAGTACAGAAATCGCTTTCGAGCCAAATACCGGATTATTGGGAAAATCAGAAGCAAGGTGAGGTCGCAAACAAAGGACCTGGGGTTGTGCAGAGTTTGATTAGCAAATATAATGATTTGGAAGCCAATGACACGTTGGCGAAGACCCAAGCGACGTTGAATTCAGTAAAAGAAACGACGACAAATAGTGTAAGACAAATTTTAGATAATACTGGAAGTCTTGAGGTAAAGGAGTTAGAGATGGGGGATTTGTAAATGCATTAATTAGATCCTACAAGACAAATCACAGAGATTGAAATTGTTGAGCGAGCAGGTCAGTCGAGACGCAGCTTTAGTGAATGAGATGATGAGGAAGAAGAGAATGAGAGTGGTGATAATGGTTTCCGTTATCATCATCACGTTAATTCTTTTCATCTACTTTGTGTTTTTTTAGAAGCTATTAGGAAATTTAAACTCCTTGATTTTGAAGAATCGCCTATATATGGATATCTATGATCAAGTGTTAAAAACGGCATTATAGTCACAGATTTCGAGACCTAATTCAAAAAAATAGAGATAAAAATAGAGAGATTTCCTTCCATTTGAGATAGCTACATGTGCTAATACACTACAGCTGGTTATCTAATAGAGAGCTCTGCTGTTCTGGCAATGGAGATGCAGCATTGAATACGCTGCATTCATTTGTGGGTACTTGATATTTTAATATGAGTGATTGGATATTTGGCAGGGTTGGTCATGATATAATTGGCTTATTGTTAAAGGCGCATTAAGTAAAATTGACTTGAATTTTTTGCGGCAAAAAAAATACTATAAACCTGAAATTTCTCATATAACTGAGCATAAACAACAAAATTCTCTTCTTGTTCTCGCCCCATAAGGCTACTATCATAGTAGAGTCATTCGAACTCGCTATTTCTTCAAACCTCTAGAATTTTGCCGTTAAATCGCCACACCAGAAATACGAAAAAGAGACTTCGAACTCAGTGATTTATTTCAAAAAGTTAAAATCCAGATACTTATTCTTTTGACTATTTTGTATGAACAACCAATCCCCTGCCCGGAAAACTCGGGAGAGACAGCCCAGCACTAACAACGTCCCTAGCGCGTAGACTTACCTGCCTGGTCTCCTCTAATAAATTTTCCTTTAGCCAAAAAGAGACTTATTCCTATGATTCAGATGTCATTAAGCGCAAAGCGCCCAAAACAAACGAAATAAGCTACGAAAAACTTCCCGACACCAAACGCAACGGCCAAATTAACTTTAGAAATCATGGTGAATCACGAGCAGTTTCTCTTACTCATTCATATCTAGAGACAGAGATGCTCTCTAGTAATCTGAACGAGACATCATCTATTAGAGACAAACTGCAACAATCCCAAGGAAGCAATAAAAAATCGCCTGGAAAACACCTAACACCTCAAAAAGAATGCAGGAAATCGCCAGCTGAGTATCGACAATCTCCACGAGAATGTAGAAAATCTCAAAGCAACGAGCCCCCACAGAGCTCACCCTTCAAAACAACCAGCCTTAAACGCTCGTTCGATGACCTGAAGGTAGATAAAAGGCAGATTATCTTCAACGCAACAAATGTACGCTATTTACTTCACTCTGTCATAATTCCAATGTATTAGGTGCCTATTTATAAGCAAAAGGAACAGATTATCAATTGCATCAACGAGAACCAGGTCACAATCATCTCTGGCGACACCGGCTGCGGAAAGAGCACTCAAGTTCCTAAATATATATTGGAAGACGCTATCAACCGAAAGGATCCAAAATGCAAAATCATCTGCACTCAGCCGAGAAGGATCGCCGCGATAAATCTCCAGCGCCGAGTCCACGATGAAGTCCGCGTTCTTCTCAGCGAGCGAAGCGAGGAAGAAATCGCGAGTCTCGGCTACATCGATAATCGAATCGTCGGCTACCAGGTGGGTATGGACTCCTTCCTCAGCACTCAGCACACGAGGATATTATTCGTGACCAATGGGATTTTCCTCCAGCGGTTCATTCACACCGATGACAAAGACAGCATTCTCGAGGACTTTACACACATTATCCTTGACGAAGTGCACGAGAGGGATATCGACTCGGATTTCATCATACTTGCGGTGAAGCATCTGCTTGCACAGTATAAAAACATCAAGCTCATTCTCATGTCCGCGACGATCAACTCGGAGCAATTTGCGCAGTATTTTTCCGCTAGAGGGATTGCGAATATCCTCAAGGAGAAAAAGGTGCTGGCCAACTCTACCAAGAAAGACACTTGGGATTTCACAAGAGAGAACAGGACTAAGGTAGAGAAACCAGTCGTCATTAATCTCGAAGAAGACACGGAGAATTGGGATAGTTTTGCGGATGAGATAGAGCCGGGCTGGGATGTCCATGGAAATCCTTTGAAAGAAAAGCAGGAGAGGTTAAGTCAGCAACGGAATAAGGCATCGACTGCGAACCCAAATGAGTATAAGTTTACTGACGATCTGGCGCCTATAATCACGATCAATGGGGGCGGTAGCCGGGATGAGTCTTGCACGCCTCATCAAATTGCGACTTACTATCTAGATCAAATATATAATAATTTGAAATCGGACAGCAAGGTCCGCTCAGAGGACTTTAACAAGCTTAGACCAGCACTGCTGCGAAATTCGGTTGAGATTGCAATTGATGTACTGAAATATATTATTCTGAAGTCCGATAATGTGTTCGAAACCTCGAAAAAATTCCGATCGGGCTTCGAGGAAGAGCTCCCTTCGGTGCTCGTCTTCCTGCCTGGTCTGAACGAAATCGAATCGTTCAAGTCTCAACTGGAGGACGCATTAGAAGAGGCGCATGCCGCCTCTAAGGTCAAGATTATCCTGCTTCATTCTACCATGGAAGAGGGCAATAAAGAGCTCGCTTTCAAGAAATTTTATAAAACTCGTAAGGTTATCCTCGCCACAAACATTGCCGAGTCTTCCATCACCATCCCCGATGTGAAATACGTGATCGATTTTTGCATGACTAAAGAGCTGCGGGTCGTTGTCGGGAAGAGAAACGTCGAAAAGCTTGAACTTGTTTGGGCGTCTAAAGCCTCTTGTAAGCAAAGGACAGGACGCACAGGGCGAGTTTGTTTTGGAATTTGCTTTAGGATCGTCCCTCAGGAGTTCTTCGAGCAGCACATGGATCCGTTCTCCGCCCCTGAGCTGACTCGCTGTTCGTTAGACAAGCTAATTCTGAGGATTAAAGTCCTGCATGAGTCAGAAAAAAAACGGACGAGTGAGAATTCAAAGAGAGAGTACGTCTTCCAGGACGTGACAACCGTGCTTTCCCGAGCGATCGAACCGCCGAGCCTAGAGCAGATAGAGTCCGCTTGCAAGTCCCTCGTCGATAATGGCGCAATCACTAGTAATAAAGGCGACATGACTCAAGGCGAACTTACTTTCCTTGGTTCAATTTACAGTGTCCTTCCCTGTGAAGTTAGGGTAGCCAAGCTCTGCCTGATGGGGCTCGTGTTTGGCTGCTTCGAGGAAGCGCTGATCCTTGCAGCGATACTCCAGCAGCAGAAAAGCATCTTTTATCCAGACTCGAGGTCCAACCCTCGAAATAAATACAGGTATTTCAGCGTTCTATGGAAGTATGCGGACGGCGAGTGTTCCGATCATATAGCGCTTATTCGGCTCTATCGAGACTGGGAGAGTACCTTCATCCCAGAACTTGACCTCAATACGTTAGAAGGAAGCAAAGTGACTAAAGTCCGCAGGACAAGACGCAATAACAACCAAGATGCCAGATGGTGTGAAGAGCGCTATGTTGATAGGAATGTCTTGAGGGAGGTGTACTTTATGAAGGAAGACCTCAGACACAGGTTTTACAGACTGAAAATCCTCAATTCGCGAAGCCCAAGGTATAGTTTCCTTGCCTGTGAAGACGAGCATGATAGGAAGATCGCCTACAAGCGTTTTCACATTGTGCTCGCGGCCGCTTTCACTTCTAAATTTATAGAGGAAAGCTGGGAATATAACAAGAAAAACGAGCCTCTAGCGAAGAGTCTTACCAAAGACGGCTTTAATTCGCAGCGGTCCGTCAGTATTTCCTGCGAATACGTCCACTCAGGCAATCAGGACCCTTCTCAAGCTGAAACTCTTCAAAGGACCTGGAAATCAGTGTTAGGGCGGTTCGGAAACGTTGAAAAAATAGATGTAAAAGATACGGTTGTTTCAGTTCAATTCACTGAGGAAACCTACGAAAAAGCCATCAAATTGCTCGATTACATCTTCCACCCGCTCGACTCCACCGCCTTGGACACCTCAAAAGTGTGGAATCAATTAGAAAGCTACATCGCCAGCGAAAGAGAAAAGGAAATGCAGATTGACACGGACAAAACAGCGAAACCGAGCAGCGTTAGCCGCAAAGAAGAACAGAGGGTGTTTGAGTCGATAACACAGGTAGAATACGCGCATAGATGCAGGTATAGGGACTTCTACTCAGGGGCATCGATTAAGTGTGGGGCAGATTCGATCAACGGGTTCGGGATCAGAAAAGACGCCAAACAGCCAGTGCTGATGATTACGAATGACTGGCGCGAAACGAGATCACGAGACTTGCAAGCGGACTATACAACCTACCTGGATTATAGCGGAGTGCCTCATATGCTGTATATTCTAGCGTTTTTATTCTCCCCCGAGGTACAGCTGCAGCCGAACCAGGTCGGAGCCCCATATCGCTATGAAATAGCCACATTTTGTAAGTTTATCGTCTCTTCTCTGAGATTCATCCGACTGGAATAGGTGGTGAGAGATCTAAGGATATCCCATTTTACCTCACGAACTCTGACGTTTCGGAGTTCAATGAGGTGCGAGCGCTGATCGCAAGAGTCGTGACGCATGAAGACCAGCTTAGGAACCATAAATTCACGTTCCAGGATACCATCGAGACGGTTTTGTTCAAGACTAGAGTGCCACACAGAACAGAGGAAGAATGGGAATCGACTTTTCTTTCAGAAGTGTATGTAGCTTTTTGAAACACTTTAAGCTAATTGTATTGAATGAGCAGAGAATTGCCACCAAAAGACCTGGAAATGGTGAGACCTATGGCATTTAAAGGAAAATTAGCAATGGGCCAACGGAAAATGATTGATAGCATGCGTGCGAAAGGAGTTAATTTCCTCATGCCAATCCAGACTGAAGTATTAACTCACGCGCCCTATTCGAAAAACGACTCGACTAAATTCCTTGCGTGCATGAACGCATATGAAATCTCTTATCGAAAGTGGAAGAAAGTTGTTCTGAACGAATTGAACAACTTTATCAGGCTGATTGAGAAGAAAGAGGCATCTTTCCATTGTCCTTATTGTGATGTAAACAACCTTTGTTCTGGTGTTTTTGATGAAAAATATTCATATCTCCTTAAAGGTCACTCTTTGTACTCAGAAGAACCTAACTTATCAGCTGCATGCGCTGAGTTTCTATGAGATTGAGGTCAGCACGTTTCATTTGAAGGAGGTTGAAGAAAATTTGAATTATGTAAGACTTTGAGAAATTCCATTGGTTAACTATGCAATTTCTCTCTAGGATTTCTTTAAGAGTAACGATTTCGATTGCTATCTGCGTATGGAGAAGAAAATTCTCAAGTGGGGTGGTCCGGTGATCAAGAAGGTTGTGTACGGAGACATGAGTGGCCATCCTCTGTTGATAAAGACTTCGGAGGTTGATTGGCAAGACGTTCCGACGATAACGAAGCACCAAGAATACCTCGTTCAAATCGAGAATGGTAAAATTGACTCTTATTTTGTCAAGCCATTTCGAGAAGCCTGTTATGTGCCTGCATGGGGAAAAGTCACGGTAGAGTGGCCTGATCTGGAAATGAAGACCTATAAGTGGGATGAGTTAGATCAACAAAAAGTGGCTCAGGAGGTTTCTCGAGCAATGAGCGCTCGAAAAGAGCTGTTGAAGAAAGTTAAGTGCAAAATCTGCAATCCAAAGCTTGCTTTTGAAGATGTTGAAGATTTTAAACATCATTTAGCTAGTAATTCTCATAAGGCCAAATTAGCAGAGTTTTCTAAAACTTTGGAAGTCTAGTCTAAAATTGTATACTAATTCTCTATCTCGCGATCTATCACTGTGTAACATCCATTGAATGACTCATAAGCACGGAAATATTAAATCGTTCATAAATCCTGCTCCAATCACTGGTATGAGTAAATAAGAATTCTCCGAAGTTTTCACATTTTGGTGAAACTAGCCTCACTTTTTCTGTATTAATTTCTCGAAAGACATAGTTTGTTGATTATGGATTCAGTATTAATTGTGAAGTTAGGATAAGTAAAATCTTCATCAAATTGTTATAACCAAAGGGATATAAAAGGCACACAGGTCTTAATAATCAATATCTTTTAAGAATGTCCTTTTGGACACTTATTTTTCATGACTAATTAATTGTTTCCCTTTGCCAAAGTAGAAAAAGCTTGATAATAAGAAGAAAGCTCTTCTTTACTAGTCATGCTATCCTTGCCCGTAGCACTTGACTTCTGGCCTCTGTCCTCCACCAATCGCACATAGCGTGACCCCGCAGTAGACAGTATTCGTCTGTTTCCTATCCGTCTGCCACTGCTTCTGCGTGTGCTGGATGTCTGGATCCTCGGGGTCGTTTGAATCATCGAACTATCCAAAGATTGGTCGGATGTGTTGGTTTCTAAACTCGCTTCAGTTTCCCGCGTCGATTGAGCAGTGCACTCAATGACTGAAGTTTCGACGAGAGGGGAGAAGCTCGATCTCGTTGCAATCATTCGCAGCTTCAGACCATGTAAAATAATCAAACCAAAGCCTCCGATGGCATAAATACCAAGTGTAGTATAATAAAGAATGCTACATACAGTAAAGATCGTTTCAGGCTCATTATCTGCAGAAATTGGTTGTATTTGCACCAACAAGCTATACCACAGGGCCAAGCCGAGCGTAGATATCCCTTTCATTAGGACCCGAGTCAGATCTGGCGCATTGGCATATGCTACTTTATTGGTTACAGGCGTAAAGGCAACCGCCGTGGTAACGATCGCCCAATTAACGACGCAGCGCCTTGAAAGCGAAAGCGTCTCGCTGAGATGAGAACACACTGCTAATAGCACGGAAAGGGTAACAGACACTGCATGGCCGAATGCAATGAACACATTACACAATTTATTTGTGAGTTTTAAAGCAGGAGTGTTTCGGATTTGATAGTTCGACGATACTACGTGCGATTCCTCTTCATTGTGTACATCTGCCGCTGATGCGTGCTTCTTTGCGTACATATTCAGTCGGAATAGCCCTGAGGCAGTGAAGCAGAGAACTGCGAGGTAACCTAGTATGTTTAGGGCCAAATATAACTGCTCTTCGGCCACAGTATCGATTGATTTTGCGGCATTCGCCTCGTTTTTCAGAAAGAAAACACAGTGTCCAGTCACGAAAGCTTTGAACGCCTTGTTCCATGAGTTGCAGAATTTGCTATGAGAGGTAGCTTCTCTTATAAAGAAGCTTTCAAGGGGATGATAATGCCAGTAAACAAGCAATAGCGCCAGGCTGAAGAGGAAAAACCCGTGAGAAATCCCCAAGCCACTCTGAGTGACAAAACTGAACAAGCTAACTCCAAACAGCAGACAGAACAGCTGACCCGCTCTCTCTATAACGATAATTGTAAAGCTCTGATTTCCAGGCTCAAGTTCTTCTTCGTCTTGATTTTCGGAGGGAGTTTCCGGCTGGTTGACTGCGCTGATCTTTGCCAAGGCAATCAGCTCTAACACCGCGAGTATCCATAGAGATTCTGCGATAAATAGACCGAACAGCTCTAGTTTTGCGAGAGAAGCAAAATTAATCTTGCAGCAGAGCCATAGCAGGATGTAAGAGCAAACGAGCTTATGAATGGTAAGGCCATAGACCATCCAATAAAGCTGCAATGGTGTCACGTCGGCGTCCTTGATCTTGGTCTCCAAGAACCAATAAATCAGCATAATTGCAGTCAGGAAGAAAAATCCGAAGGCTGCAATATTGTGCGACTCGTGGTGGAAACAGAAAACAGGAAGAAGGATGGCATAGGTAGCAAGTGTGAAGGAGCTAAAAATCGAAAACGGTCGCAATAAGCATTGGAACTTATAAAATTCCAGAATGGCTGCAAGAGTAAGCTGCGAATCCAATAAATTATGCAAGAAACGTTTTACGTCTCTAGTGTGAATAAACAAAAATGTGGAAATTATGAATGAGATTGAGAAGCAAGCGAAAATAGCGGGAACTGTAGAATTCAAGTATCTGAGCATGTTGAGAACACTCAGGACGTAGAAATACCAACAAATCTTCTTTCCGAGAGTGGTCCCAAAGAATTTCCATCGAGCAGAAGGCTTCAAATGTGAGAAACAGATAAGCCAGGTTAAGACGGTGGTTGCAGCAAACGTAATTAGCGCGAATAGAGAGGAATATGAAAATTGGAGGAGGAAATTGAGGAGAAACGTGATTGTTAGCCCGAAAATTCCGGCTAGACTAGAACATCTCATCATTCTTGTGCCAGGTTCTGGAGTTTGAGTGTTTTCATCTTGAGAGTCAATCATTAGAGGAGAAAGGTGGTTGTGATTGGGTGTAGATGAGTTAGAATACTGATTTAATTGTGTCTAATTGTGTCTAATCAAATAATATTTGATTTAAAAATCCAAAGAAAGTTATCTCATCCTTAAAACCATAGTGAAGTGAAAAATAATCTTGTTAACACTAAACACTGAAGGATGGCTGGTAGAATCCGTCAATATGGGCTAGTGAATATGCTCTCGCCACAGTAAATGTTCTGTGACTGGTAAGCTTATGTTGGTATATTGTATGATGCTATTATTAAACTAGCTCTCATCAAATTTCACATGCAGCGGATTTTGTTGTTGAATATATGTGAGGGAATTATCCTCGTAATAAGATAAACTACGTGTGAATGTGTTTATATCGATGATCAGAGATTACGTGTGAATGTGTGTTTTCTTCGTGATCAGATTCTGATCCCTTACATATATTATTGTACCTCTGTTAGAATATTCATTAACAAAAAATAAATCGAATCTTTAGAATATCTTACCTTATGGGATCCTTAGGAAAGTTTCTTAAACGCTGTTGCCTCTGGTGCTTCTTGCCAGTGCTGTTATCAGTCGCAATCATGCTAGTAATCGTCATTATGCCTCCCAAAACCGAAGGTTTAATCCTCCATAACCGTCCTGGCATCGGAAATGTCACTATTTATCGCGACAACTTTTCAATTCCGCATATCCGAGGCGCCAATGAGAAAGACGTCCTCTATGGCGCAGGCTACGCTCACGCGTCGGACCGTCTATGGAACATGGCGTCAAAGCGAAGGCTCATCAAAGGCGAAATTTCCGAACTCGCAGGTCCACGAACTCTTACACTCGATCGGTTTATGAGAACGGTTGGAATTCATCGTGCTGCGACCGAAAGCGCCAAAGTTATGCCTCAAGAGGTTCGGGAGTTGGTTCAAGCTTACGTTGACGGAGTCAACGACTACGTCGCGACTCTGCGTTTTCTTCCGCTTGAGTTCCTACTCACCTTCTCGAGCTTCGAGCCTTGGACCGTTGAAGATTGCGTTGCACAGCTAAAACTCATGCATTTTGGGTTGGGGTCAGCTTGGGTCTCACAGATGCATAGAGGGTTCGTGGCGGACCTCGTGGGCCGGAAAAAAGCAAAGGAATGGTTTCCAGTATACAATACTTACGATGAGACGTTGGTGATCAAAGACGACGAGCTCCATCTGCTTGGACTCTATGACAAGACGCTATTAGAGAGGATTAATAGTACCGAAGCCGATGAGAAAGTTTACAATGAAACGCTGAAAAAGTATGCGACAGAACCTGAATATTTCAAATTCCTAAGCAATGGATACGGTTTAGATGAGCTGGTTATGCGTGAAGTGGGTCCGCTGATGCCATTTGGCGGGCAGGTCTTGGGAAGCAACAACTGGGTCATCTCAGGGAAGCATACAGCAACAGGAAAACCGATGCTGGCTAACGATCCGCATCTAAATACCGCCATGCCGTCGATTTGGTATAACATAGAGTACATCTATGGAAAAGAAGGAAAGGAGTGGGTCTCAGGCGTCGGAATGCCTGGAATTCCCTTTATCATCCTCGGCAGGAATGCCCATGTCGCTTGGGGCGTTACAACTCTCGTCAGTGATACGACAGATCTTTTTGAAGAGACCCTGAACGAAGCGCAAACTCATTACCTCTATGAAGGACAATGGTACCCGCTTGAAACCATCAAAGAGAAAATTCATGTCCGATTCGGCGAGACTCATGAAGAAACAATCCGGATCACCCGGCATGGACCGATCTTGCCCACTTTTACCCAAAAGCAGGTACCAATTGCTAGATTTAGTCAAGAGAAGCCAAAACCTTATGCGCTAGCCTGGACTGGCAGAATTCGAAATGATACGTCTTTCCAAGGGCTTAAAGGCATTTTCGAAGCCAAGAGCGTTGACGATATGACCAGCGCGATGAGGCTGATGGCTATCAACATGAACGGTGTTGCAGCGGATTCTAAAGGCCATATTGGCTTCGCAGGAATGGGACGGTTCATAAAAAGAGCTCATTTTGAAAATAGCGCTTTTATCAAAAACGGCAGCTCCGCCTACGACGAATGGATTGGAATCACAGGTCTTGAAGACGTCGCTGTACTCAAGGACCCTCCCAAGGGGTACATCGTCTCCGCAAACAATCGTATGGCGAGCTCAGCAATAAAATTCGGAACAACCCAAGCCCAATACTCGACCTCCCGAGCCTCAAGAATCGAAGAATTAATCAGGGAAAAAATCAACGCTAAAGAGAAAATCACGCTCCAACACATGAAGGCATGGCAGTTGGACGTTGTGGATGTTTACGAGCGCGCTGAGTTCCCTGGATTGCTTAAGATAGCTGAAGCTTACAAAAATAAATTTAATGGCATCGACGTGAGGAAGGTCGATGAAGCGCTTCAGCTAGCCAAGGGATTCAATGGATCTTTGGATAGAGAAAGTTTACCTGCTTTGGCAATGAACGTGTGGGAGTATAAATACTACTCAAGGCTTTTCCGGCGTTTCAATATGACTGATAACTACAGACTGGCGCTGACTAATGGCTATTGGATGGAACAACGCCATTTCAGCGATTGGAGACGCTGGAACCATAATCCTGAGAACGACTCACATCTGGAGTATTGCATGGAGCCTGAAGACGTGGAAACACAAAAACCAGCCTGTATTTATCAAATCGTTAAGGCTTTTGAGGAAACGCCAGACTATATTAGGAAAGAGCTGGGAAGTGATAGATCTAATTGGAAATGGGGGTCATTGCACACTATCGACTATCCGCATCAGCCGCTGAGTGCAACACCGCTCAAATCGATCTTCCATAGAGAGTATCCAGGATTTGGGAATAAAAGGACCGTGAACGTGGCGATGTATCAGCTTGAAAATAACTTTAAAGGGATCCATACAGCGAACTATCGGTTGGTAGCGAGTCTTGATGAGTCTCAGGAGAGCTACTATTCGATCGATTCAGGAATCAGCGGAAACGCGTTCTCCAAACATTACGATGATCAGCAAAAACTGCATCAGAAAGGTGAATACATTAGAATGACCTTTGGGAAGGAGTCATTGGGAAACTATACTGAAAAACTTGAGCTCCGTCCTACTAGAGCCTGAGAAATGTAATTATAGACCTTAATTAAATGCATTTAAGCTAAATTAATTATGGTTGCATACTCAAGCTACTGCTGAGTGATAAATAAAATCCATTTGCGTAGAAAGCCAATGTTCATTCTCTATATGAAAATAAAAAGAGAAAAATAAATTACCAACTGAAATTTGATTGATACTACTAATGGAGCTATGACATTACACAAAGAATTTTATTATTTTGGGCAGTATCATCATGGATGAAATAGTTGTTTAAGTTTTGGATTTATAAGCAACATTTATCAGTCTCTAAGATATTATCTTGAAAAATTTTCACCTACCTGTAGCAAAAGAAATAATAACAAGCTGTTTACATCGCAGAAAGATGCGAAAAACACTTCAATTTGAATATAACTTGAGGACTGAAATCAAATGATCAAAACCAAGGCGAAGATGCAAATGACGAGGGCAACGATGCAGATAATCATCCTTAACAAAGCAAAATTAGCCATTAGTAAAAATATATTGCAATACTGATTGTTATTATTCGATTCCTTTGACTTTGCTGTCTGAATCAAAGCTTTGTTAGCTTTTTTCGTATGCTCTTTCGCACTCGCAATGTTCCCGACCATTATTTCTTATCACATAAAATCTCCAAATCAGTTCTTCCAACAAAAAAATCAATATTCACCTAGTTCTTGCCCTTGGCGGTCAACTTCCTGCGCCATGTGCAATGTGATATCCTTCAGCTGATATGTGACTCTAACAATATTATTTAGCTATCTGAGAGAAAGAGAAAGGCTATTACTGAGAGATTTCTTCGAGGTCTTTCTGGCGCTCTTCAATTAACGCCTCGTTGTAGTCCAGTTCCTGCACTAAATTTATATTCCTGGCTTTATTCAGAGAAATGGACCCCCAAAAAAAATTTTACATATGAGTCTGCTCTTGTCCGTATCCACCATATTGCTTGCGCTCCCTATCAAAATAAGTTCTTTCGTTCATGCGAAAGCTTTTTCTTACTGTGTAAGGGCCTTTTGCTCCTTCATCGCTTTATAAGTCGATTTGCGAACATGCTCGATGATGCGACGTTCCTTCGCCGCGATATTCTCAGTCAGGCGCTGGAACTGCTCATTATGCTTTGTGAACACCTCGACAAGCTTTTTGTAAACTTTATTCCTCAGATCCTTACATAATTTCCTTAAGTTCCATAAAACTTATTGGCAAAGCCTTTACTATATCTTGTTTTCTATTGAGGGAAATCTTATCAATCTGCTCAAGCACAGCATTCGCTTTAAGAAGCGAATCGCTCGTTTCTTTTATCTTCTTCCGCCTAGTGAAATATTAATTTCACGCTTCCACACAATAAGCGTTTGTTTTTTACATGTTTTCTCGAAAAGATTTCGTGTCCTTCTCAGTGCCGATCTTATCCAGCTAGAAAAGGCATTATAAGCTGCGGAAAACACATTGGGCTATTACAAATGCATCCAATTCGTTGATGAGTATGCCGACCTGGTCCAACTGAGACGATGCTTGAGATCTTAGTGCCTCAAGAGGTTTTGTACCTAACAGTCGATCCTAATGGCAGTAAGGCGATGAAAAGAAAGTCCAATCAGAGGAAATTTGCAAAAAAACAGCAGAATTGTGATCAAAAACAAATGAATTCGAGGTCAGAAGAGCTTGCTTACTCCTAATTCGGTTAGATTCACACCACCCTAATCGCGTTTGAAAGATGTTATAAGCGCAGTCATCGGAGGGAGATTTACCTTGTCATTATTAGAAAGGAACGCCATTTAGTATGAGAAGGTTTTTTTATTGCTTTATTTCTTATTTATTTTTCTATAGTGCAAATCAAACACTCCATAATGATAAGGTAAATGAATATCGAGTTACAAATCTTAAATAGCGTAATTACTCAACTGCACTCCTGACTTACTGTTCTTCGGGCTACCCCCAACCGTGATCTCTGTATCACTTAACAGCATATGCGGTTGCTGGGCTCCTAACTGCTTTAGCCGCCTCATATTTTCTAAACTCCTTGCAACGCCATTCGCGATGTATTTCTCGAATAAGTACATTATCCCGCTAGTAATGCACCCGAATATCATCAGCCAGACCCGGAAACTCTTTTGCAGGTCCGTAGGGATACTAAACAAGGTCCATCCAGCGTTTAGATCCGCCGATAAAAAGCAAAGCAGTCCCGTTGACACGACCAAAACAGCAGTGAATGCCAAGTTGGTGTACCATGGTTTCCTGAAGGGTTTTCCAATGCTGAAAGCCATGATAGATGCCACTAACAGCAGGCTTCCGAAAATAAACAGCGCGCCGTTTTCCTGCGCCTCGTTATTGAGTGCGTCTGGCTCGCGGTATTTTGACGCTGGAACATAAAAAATCTGTTGTTTTAAGATGAAGAGCATGAAAAGTTGTCCAATAAACTGAATGAGTATCTGTCCGACAACCGAAACTAAGCAAGTCAACGAAAACAAGCTATCAGGCGGCAGATCGACACTGAGCTCGTCGCAAGGCCCAGTGTAGCTCATCGTGACGAAGATCGGCACGATCATGAACAGGTCTTGGTAAAGGAACTGCCCATCGCTCAGTGTGGAGATTTGGGTCGCGAGGATTGAAACCGTAGTGAATTGGATCATGCTGTAAAGTGCCATGAACTTAAAGCACTGGAAGGCCGTGGCCAAGGTGCATCGGCCTTCTCGAAGGAGGTCAAGTATGCCGGAAATATTCAGGACTTTGGAGTTAAACGGCGCTGAAATAGACGCTTCCGCTTCGCTCAGCGCTAATCCCACGTCAGCGGCTTTCAGCGCACCGCAGTCGTTTGCGCCGTCGCCTACCATAGCGACTATCCTGCCTTCACTTTGCAAGAACTGGATGAGCTGGATCTTATGTTGCGGCTGCATCCTGGCAAACACTTTGCTTTGGTAGATCGATTCTTGCACTCTTTGGCTATTGAAATTACTCTTGATTTTTTTCGTTGCTTGGAGCAGAAAATTAAGCGCATTGCCTGTGTAAACGATCTCGCAGGAAAATTGCTTTGGAAAACTGCTGATTAAAGCTTCGATGGCTCTATCTAATGAGAAGTTTTCTTCTTGATGGCTCGCGTCTTTCTTGTGGAGAGGGTCAAGTAATGGCACCGGAATGCGAGTCTCTGGCCGGCGAACGCTTGTGTTCAGTGGAGTAAGGAGGATGTTCAACGTCTTGTCTTTCTCGACCAAATCGCAGATGTAAACCTCTGAGGTCTGAGAGATCATTGAAACGTCTTTAGCGACTCTTGCCGCTGTTACTGCGTTGTCGCCGGTCACCATCTTGCTCAAGATCTGAGCGCGGTTGAGCAATTGAATCGTCGGGTGGCTTTCAGGCTTTGCTTTGTTCTGGAAAACAACAAAACCAATGAAAATTAATCTCGCTTCAGTCGCCTCGCGGTCTAACTTCTCATAGTCAAGTACAGAGTCGTCTGTAACGAAGAGTTCACGGTAGGCCAAAGCGAGCACTCGGTACCCAATTGAGGTGTAAATACGGAGCATTTCATCGAAATTTGCTGGAATGGTCTCAGTTTTGCATAACGTCTTCAGCACCTCAGGAGCTCCCTTTGAAAAAATAAACTTATGGCCGGTTTCATCGCTTCCGACGACGCTCATTCTTTGCAAGTTAGAGTTAAACTCGAATTTTTTATAAATATTGAATGTTCCATTCTTCGTCGAACTCATCGTGAATAAAATCTCAGAGCTCGGAGACTCGTTATAAGTGAATTCAGAGTAATGCACTAGTTTAACCTCCATAGGGTCACCAACGTAATGGTTGTTCATTAAAGCGACATTATGACAATTTCCCATAATAATCTTCGCCTGCTGCATCGTAGGGGCTAGATCTTTAAGATTATCAGTATTAGTCTCCGCCTTGATAAAATCTCTGAATTTTCCCTCATGCGCAAGCGTGATCCCTTGTAAATCCATCTCATCAAAGGTAATCGTCCCTGTTTTATCAAAGCAGACCGTATCGACTCTTCCAGCGACAATAGTCCTTGGAGGACTGACGCAGAATATCTTTTTTTGATTCAAGCGGGCCAGAGCAAAGGAAACGCCTACGGTGAGCGCAGCGGGCAGCGCTGGTGGCACCGTGATCGTCACAAAGTCAAGAAGAGTAAAAACGATCTGATAATGTTCAACTTTGTCATATAAGTAAGGAATTGAGACCGCTAACCCAATGATCGTGATAGAGGCCATGATAAGCAGAAAGATATACGCTTCTCTATTGAACTTGAAATGATGAGGCTTAGGAAACAGGATTCCTCGGATCAATTGCCCTCGCACTGACGCAAAGCCTGTGCGAATTACCAATGCTCTGACCTCGCCCTGGTTTTTGCTCACTTGCAGCACCTCTGTACCCTCATATACAGTGTAACTCTTATGAAGAGTCGGATTATACACCTCCTTGCTCTGAGGCAACGGGTATTTAGTCACTGGGACGCTCTCTCCAGTCAATAAGCACTCGTTCACGAGCGCCTGGCCTTGAAGGAGCACACAGTCGCAGGGGACTCTCATTTCGTTCTTGAGAATTAAAATATCGCCAGGCACCAGGTCCGAAGAGCGGAGACCGGTGACCTTGAACTCTTCGCCACTCTTTTTCCTTCGAAAGACGTCGACATAAAGCAAAAAGAACGCCATATTGCGGATACTCGCTAGATTCGCTTTGATTTCTCGAAGATTCATCACTGCGGACAGCACCGTGATGAAGGCGATAACACATGAGTAATAGTAGTAATCTTCGGCAGCCCAAAGAATGATGCTGAAAATTTGAAATATGAAGAAAGGATGGAGAATTTCATTGACAAATAGCGTCAAATACCCCGGCACGTTGAAGTCAAGAACGCATGCTCCGTAGGTGCTTTGGAGGATATCAAGAATATCGTATTCGACGCCTTGATAGCACTCGCGGATCTCGTCGAATGGCTTATTGATAGGGAATTCAATCGCTGAGGCCACGTTCTCTTTCTCGTTGATAACATAGTTGAGATGTCTGTTTGGAAAGATTGTACATGGCTTAGGCTGCTTGGCTTCTGAGTTAAAGATGGTAGTGTGAGACTTCTCGACGACTTCTTGGGTGTAATCCCAGTTTTCGAGAAGTAGGTGAGTCGCTTCATTGACGTCTTTGACATTGGTGTACCTTACTAGCAATCGGAAGCGCATGAGCCATCGATGGAGGAGATAAGTGATGCCAAGAGTAAGGAAAATGGAGATATGATAGGCGGTTAGTTTAGTTTGGTTTTGTTTTAGATAGGTGATCTTTTTGAGTTGTTGATCGCCTTCCACGAATTTTTGGGAGACTTGGCATTCGCCTGGTTGAGGCAGCATTATTATACTGTGAGTATGTGTTGAGGCTCAGTTTGAAATAAATATATATCCAAATGAGCTATGAACTTTCCAAATTAAAATCGAATCAACTCAGCAACTCATTAGGCGCTTTATGCTCATGGCTCAGAAATTTCATTTATTTCGAATATTTTAGAAATGCTGAAGATGGAAGTTGAGTATCAGACTTGGTTTGATATGGACTTGAGTGAGACAGCTCGAGCTATTTTCCTTTCGAATGAAGCCATTTATTTTGGCATTTTGGCAATGTTTTTCTGATTTTCCATCATTCACCTTTTTTCGTGAGTAGGCGACTTGGCTTTATTGCAAGGAAGGAAAGACCTTGGTATTATTAGAGTCCGAAAATATTCCATTTAGCATTATTTTTTACTGTACATTTCTTTTTTGTCTAAAGAACACAGCACTTTAACACTTTAAATTCGAAAAAGAGCACATTGAAACTGATAAGCGTGGGATTTAAGAATTTCAATCTGCTGAACTGCTGGAGTATGATTTCTTCTCTTAAGAGTAAGGAAAATATTTCTGCAATCTGATTTGATGATAGTCAATCTTTCAAATTACTGCAACAAGTCTAATTTATTGCTGAGATTCGCACTAATCGTCTGTTTTTCGGAAAATTACCATCAAGCTTTGCTATTTACAACGAAAACCATTAGACATTCATAAGACTCATTTTTTGACTCATTTCATCGAGCTCAAACACATCACATAAAATATTTTCAGCTTCTAATATTTTACGCTTTTTGTTCCCAAAGATTCATTGCCTTTTATTGCATCTTTAATTCTGAGACCTGAATTTCGAAATGATATTCTGATAATCTCAGATGGATTTTAATCGCTCAAGAGTGAGTTAAATAACCTCAAAATACAAAAAAACACCACCTCAACCTCACAGTCTATGTCCAAAGATGATCACTTCAACTCAATTGTCAGAATGATAAACATCGGCTGCTCCATTCTTTCCATCATTGGTTCCATGTTTATTATCCTAAGTTTCATTTTCATTCGAAAAATCAGAGAAATCTACCACATTCGGATCGTGCTCAGCATCGGAGGCGCTAATTTAATATTCACACTCGCTGGCCTTGGCTCTATCATCCCAGATATACTCAAAAATGATGGTCAAAACCCGATCTGCAAAGCCTTCGGCTTCGCCAGACAGCTCGGATCAGTCTCTTCGCTGTTTCTTACTGCTGTTTTCGCTGTCATGGTCCTTTTATGTGCGACTTCAAAGCTTCCAGACATCCGTAGATACGAAAAGCTCACCATAATACCTGTAGTGCTGGTTTCCTAGTTATGGCTCTTTACTTACTCCTCGCGGATAAACTTGGATATTCTTATCTTGTCTGCTGGATCCGTAACGATTTATCTCGCTTAGAGACATTGATCCTGGTATTTGCAGAGTTCTATGGGATATTACCTCTAGTGCTTCTTGTGAACTTATACTGCTTTATTAAAACGATAAATCACACGCGTGGAAGTATGTCAAAAAGGCAAGCGTATCAGTTACTTTTCTTTCCATTGGTGCTGTTGGTTTGCTTCCTGGGAGCGTTGGTTGACCGAATAGTAATGAGCAAAGACACCGACAGTGGCCCGGTGTGGCTACGAATCTGGAATATTTCGGGCGCACAGTTTTTTGGGTTTTTGAATGCGTTGATTTATGGCTATAATAAAAATATCAGGAATATTGTCTGGCAAAGTGCTAAATGCGGCTGTCGATGCAGGAAAGAAAGAACAATTAACCCAAGTCATAATTCAATAATGGCCTCAAGGCCGTTTCTTACGAATAATTCGGAGTCAAATGAGAGCTCTGAGCAAATGCCAGTAACAATTTCCACTCGTCGTTAATCATGGAATTATTAATTTAAGATATAAACACAAAACATCGATTGGTTAAGTTTATACTAATTTTTTTTTTCTCTTTTTTTTTTTGATATGTGCTTTGATCCTTCTTCTTATTTAAAACGAATTGGATCGCATTTTATCTTGATATTACGTTAAATTCAATAAAGACTTCGTCGTTTAATATGTTGTAATCGTAAATTTAGCATAGTCAAGAATGTATTTTATCATGAATATGCAGGATTTCTCTCCTGTAAACATTTGCAGATCTAAAATATCTTTCTTTAATAATTGGATTTTCCTTTCTAAAACAGGATGGGAACAATAGAATAGGGGTGGGAGCGATGATAGCATAAAATCAAAAAGAAAGATACACATAGTTTCATGCGTACAGACCTCAATGTCCACGATGTATACAAACTTGTCAAAACTGAATTAAAAATTAAAAATACAAGGAAAATTTAAAATAACAGCTTAGCCGGTTGAACACCTAATGACCCGATTCGATCTATCGATTTTACCGGAAATAACGATCAATCTAGCTTCTTGCTGAGCGCTCCTCCAGCGTCCCTTGTCGCAGGGTTTGCTTGGTCATAATCCTAGTCAGTATCCTTAAGCCAAAGCCATGCCAACAATATCATACCAAATCAAAATTTTCCCTCGCCTCATCATACGTCACTTCAGAGAACTTACGCTTTATGCGGCCAAATAAATATTCATTGATATAAGCTGTCGGTAAATAGACATTGGCCAAAGCTAGAACGCAACAAGCGATTGCTGGAGTTGAGACCTCCCCGAATAATATATAATCAAAAACCAGATTAGAAATCTATATTGATTAGTTATGGGAAAATGGAAAAACCTTTATGATTTACCCCATAAATGAAAATAGCGTATTCCATTTGATTCATCATTTCAACTGCTAGCGCAGACCCATACGCTCTTCTTCCCATCGAGCTTCTCGAAGTAAGTACATACTTCAAACTAAATTAATCACCGATCATCTCATATTTCCTTACCCTATCTGCCAACATATCGAAAAAGCATCCAACGAGCGTCCAGAAAACTCCTAAAGGGAAAAGGGGAGCATAAAACGCGGCTGTGTAGATATTCTTCAGCATGCCACCGTATCGAAAGGCGAAATCGAACGGATAGTCTTCAAATAACCTATTAATTGGTGTATTAGTTGAATCGGGAGTGAGATGAATTACAAATTTGCTTGTTTCTGCGTTTTAAGAGACGACATGCCTCTGCTCAATGCCCAGTATCGTCGATATCTTAGTCTGAAATAAGCGAGGTCGCAGATTTGAGTTATAGGTGAAAGAACCGCATTCGCGAAAAACAGCTGGTGAATTGAGGTGATGAGTCCTCCCTGTCCCCAGTAATTATCGAAAACGACAGCGATTGAGAAATTTGTAAGCGCAGTATTAAAAAATTGCACCTTTTTTATTGTTTTCGTTAGAAATTAGCAAAAAACTGTATTTAATACCCAACAAATTTTCGTCGAAAGGCTGATGTCATATTTTGTCCAAGATGTGTACTTTTGAAAGCTAAGATTGAGCTCATTAGGGCGAATAGCACAAGAAAGTCACCTTGTAAATAAGATCATGATCTGCCTCAAGATATAGTTGAGCACCAAGACCAGCACAGACGCAAACGCCGAGATTGCTATGACTTTGAGCCAATTTTTCGTGTTGAATGCCTCAACAAACGCTTTTCTCTAAGTTCGGAAGAAATTGAACAAATGCTAATCTATTCAGTTACTCTCTCCAGGTGAACGACCAGGATTATCCAGAAAAAGATCAGCAGCACGCACACCGTCCCAAGGAAAACAACTGACCTTCGCAAATACATACTTATCAACCGAGTTCCTTGGTTTTCCCAAAACACATCATTAGGCTCAGGAGCTTGTTCTACGAATAGCAGAGTTCCCTTGAATTTCCACCTTGAAATTTTCTCGAAAAACTCGCTTATTTTCCTCCATCGCGGAAGGTGCCAATGCCAATGCTCGAGGACTTCATCTAGCTCTAACCCAATTAGTTAGTTTTTTCCTACTAGAGCCATTTAAAATTACCTTTTTGAGTATTTACGGTGATAAACGCGGTCCCAGTAAAAGACTCCGATGCTCCTGTTGCGAAAGTTTGACTTATAAGCCTCATTTTGCGCTCGTATTCTCTAATATGCTCATCTATATGGTCCGGATTCAGCAGAGGAGTCTGACCGTTCTGTCTCCGCTTCTCATCCTGGATTTTCTTACGAGCAAGCTTGTCGATTTTGCGCTCAATTTTTATCTTTTCCCTGACATTATAAGTCAAAACTATCCTTCTGATATCTAAAGGGCGATGATCCGGCAGCCCATTCACCGTAAAAAAATCTTTAAGCTCTTGAAGGATCTCTCTCCCATGTCCCTTGGGTAGATTAGTCACCATGAACGTGTAATCGCCGGGAGTTATCCTTTGTTCGCTGAGTTTGACAGCTAATTTTCTTTGCGCATAGCGGAATTTTTGATAGTAAAGCATTAGGATGACTACTGTAAGCAGATTAAGCAGCTGCTGTGTGTATATCGCCGTTGCATTGGACATCTTATTCTGCAGAGAAAGCGAGTTGGAAAAGTTTTTCAAGCAAATCTCGGAGTCTATGTATCCGGCGTCGACTACGATTTTATTCCGCATTTCGATACAAAAATCGCCGTAATAGTTCGTGTAGAGGTTATATAATCCACCCACGCAGAAGATCAAAAGCAAGACGTTCAATGTAAAGTTCCGAAACTGAAAGTACATCGCGTAGCCAGGAGGAAGATAGCTCAATTGCTGGAAATCGGTCATAAGATGTAGCTGCTCGTTGAGCTAAGAAGGGACATTTACGAAAATTACGCAAAAATTGTTACGATAGGGAGTCCAGACATGTCATCGATCTCTATAAAGGAGAATCGGTTGGGATCAATGGGCTTTGAGAACCGAGTTGCGAGCTATTGCGTTCAATTTTACATTAGAGTTGATGGAAAGAGAGGTATTACGCCGTGGTTGACGGCCATATCCCAGTCAGGTGGAATCTGATTTGGATCATAACGTTCTGCGAGGAAAATAAAAGGAGGTGACAAACGATGGGCAGAGGAAGGAGGTTGTTACTGCGGTTGATACTTGACTCACGAGAAAATTGCAGCCTCGGGCCGAACTTGCGAGCCATTTCCTCAGGAGGGGTTGAATTTGTGACCATCATTAAAACTTGGATTATAAAGATTCGCTGATTAACATAAAGAGAAATTATTCTATAGCTCTAATTAGATATAGTTAGCGTTTCACTCGAAAACAGCTGAATTTTCCAGAAATCTAATATTGCCGAAAAGAAAAAGAAATAAATCGCATCAGTAGAAACAGCTCTTCGGCATCAATACGAGATTAGTGAGCAGCTCGAATTTCATTTATCGATAGAACGCTTGGCGTTTTGAAAATTTCACACGTGTTGAAGTGAACAGAACTTCGTCAGAAAAGTTGAAAAATTTGTTGAAAGATATTTTCGTTAGTTAATATTTTCAGATAAGATTGTCGGGTAGTTATTGCGAACTTAACTCAGTCATATTTAAATTTATACCAAAAACCAAGAGCTTAATTCGTGTATGTCCACTCTTACTCGCATAATTTGATGAGATTATTAATACTCTTCATAAAATTATTTTGGATATAAGCCTGCGAATACACATTTCGCTTCTCTTCTTTCATCTGTTCAGCGCGCACTTTCGCAGTATCAATTACTTCTGTCGGTACCCCAGCCAATTTCGCTGCATTGATTCCGAAGCTCGGAGAGCTGCCTTTAACAAATTTATACAAGAATTTCAGTTCCTCTTTCGCCGAGTCATACTCATAATCCATATAGAAGTTCTGGATACTCTTTTCCTCAGAGAATTCGTCAACGATTAGATGATAATGCGTTGTAAACATCGTCAAGCAGCGTGTCGACTCCACCAAATATTTCAACACAGAATACGCTATCGCGATACCATCATATGTGGACGTCCCTCTGCCCAGCTCATCGATGATAACAAACGATTTTCGAGTGGCCTCTCTCACGATCTGCAGCGTTTCTTCCAGCTCCACGAAAAACGTGCTTTTCTTCTCCATCAGCCGATCAGTCGCTCCGATCCTCGTGAAAACACGGTCAAATGGAGACAACTCAAACTCTTTCGCTGGCACAAAGCTCCCTACCTGCGCCATGATGATCGCGATACACGCTTGACGAAGTATCGTTGACTTTCCTCCCATATTTGGTCCTGTGATGAGCATTATCTCCTTCTTTTCGTCAAATATCACGTCGTTTCTTACAAAATCTGGTTTTTTGTCAGATATACAAGGATGAGTCATCTGCTTCAGCCGGAAAATAGGCTCATCTGAAGCGATAAGTTTCGGACGACAACACACGGGCATTTTCTTCACAAGAATAGCTAATGAGCATAAGCAATCTAGTTCTGACAGACAGTGGATCACTTGGTTCCAGACATCGTGGTACTCATAAAATTTCTTCACGTAGTCGAATATAAAAGGGATAAGGCTCCTTCTAAACGCTTTCTCAAGCATCGCGAATTTCGCAAGCGACTCTTCGATGAAATCAGTGTGGAAGCGATGGTAGCCTTCTCTTTTCGAAGTGACTGTATAATCTTTAGGTTTTTTCGTGCCGGAGACTAGGTGCTCAGGGATCTCAATCTGATACTTCAGCTTTCCAGTGTGATGGTACTTGATCTTATCGCAATCGAATTTTTTGCGGATGTCCTGCAGATGCGTCTCGAGATCCTTCTTGATTTTCTTAAATGAATCGATGATATCATCGCACTCTTTATTGAGCCCTCTAGTGGGCGTCGGGAAATTCTCTTCGGTTGTCATCATGTCCTGGAGATCCTGCACAATTTTCGCTATCTTCGGGAATAACCCTTCCTCTTCCTCCTCCTCAACCATAGTCTCTTTGGAGTCCTTTTTCTTACTTTTCTTTGGTTTTTGCTGTTCGACGTTTCGCTTAGTCACGAGTCGCTTTAAGCGACTCGATTTAAATTTCCCAATATGTTTGCCAAAGAGATCAATAATGTCTTCTACGTTCTTCAACTGCTTCAGAAAATCAACAAACGCGTTCAGTTGCTCCAGGGCGGCTTCGTCGTGGTGATGCGCAGCGTATTTCTTCTTGTTTCTGAGGTTATAAATCGCGCTGATTTTCCTCTCGACGTCGGGTAGCTTTGCGATCTCTTTCTGGAACTGAGTGACGAGATCCATATTTTTCGAAAGGTCCTCGACCGCATCGAGTCTCTCTGAGAGCTGCTCAACATCCTTCGAGGGGTTAGCGAGCCATTTCTTTAACATGCGTTTCCCGAAATGAGAAACAGTGTGGTCCATGTAGGAGAAAAGGGTGTTTTCTTCAGTGTAGCTATTCATATAGCTGATCTCAAAGATCTCAAGCGTGTCAAGAGCCTGACTGTCAATATAGAGGTTATTGAACCTTTCTTTCTGAATCTCAATTTCCATATAATTGGAAGTTGGAATGATCAAATCGGCGATCAGCACAGTCTCTAAATACTCAATCGCAAGCAGTAACGCCTGGAAACTCCAAAAGCAGTCCCTTCCAGCACAAGCTTGGAGATTGAAATCCTCAATGACTTTGAGGCCTCGACCAGACTTGCGGTTGTATGACCTAATCATATTTTGGATAAGCGCCGGAAACCCGATATCTCCGCCTTTTGACTTGCTATCCTCTAGTTCCTCAAAATATTTCCTTAGTTTTTCAACAATTACATGGGGAAGCTCTAGACCCTTTCGTTTGCTTCGAATCATCGTGGGTTTCACAGACAGGTTTTTGAGAATTTCCATCGCTTCGTTACTGAGCGAATTTTTGAAATAGACGATCTCGAAAGGCTTCGCCCGCGTTGCGAGAGTCCTCATGTTGATCTTGCTGTCATCGTCTTCGATTTCGCCAAGGAAAATCTCATGCGTCGTCGTATCTACAAGAGCGACTCCAAAATGATTTGCTTCGGGTTTTTCTACAATCGTCATGATATACTGCGAGTGATAAGTATGCGACCTCTTCTCTGTATAGGTTCCTCGAGTGATCACTTGAGTTACCTCACGTTTCATGATATGCTGGTCCTCGGCTTTGTCCTTAAACTGCTCCATTTGGTCAAGCAACATGAAGATATACCCAGCCTCCCAGACCTTATCGCAGTATTTATAAAACGTAGAATCGCCAATGTAAAATGTGGTGGAGTCTTCGCTGACGTGGATTCTGAAGTCAAGGACTTTATGTAGAATGATTGCGTCTTGGTAGTAGAACACGTACCAGCGGCCGAAGCGAATCCCGACTAGTTTATCCATGTTTTCCGCCTTGGCGTGCCAGTACTGTTTCATAAACGGCGTCAGCTTTTTGTACTCTTCATCAGGGATATAAATCGTCGTAGGGTCGTAATCAGGGTCTTCTGGTCTCCGCAGTTCCTTGTCACGGATAAATTCTTCCTTGGTCCACCACGGAACAAACGCTTTGGAGATATCAAACGTCTGTTCGCCTTCAGGAATGAATAATTCGTCATTATTAGCTTCAGGTTCGGCTTCGGCGTCCTTTTTGCCTTTTTTCTTTTTAGCCTTCGCGTTTTTTTGGTCGTCGAAGTATTTCGGGTAAGCGTCCTTCTTCTGAACGATTTTCTGGGTGAAGAAGTTGCTGGTGTCTTTTGCCCCAGCTTTTCGAGCGCGTTTCGGAGCCTCCTCACCATCAGAGTCGGCTTTAGTCTTTCGTTTTTTGGTATTTCGTTGTTTTTTCTTAGGACGATCGTCTTCTTCATCACGCATGTTCTCGCCAGTCGACCTCTCTGAAGCTAGACTGACTGCATAGCTTGACTCATCAGACTCTTCGTCGATTCTGTAATCATCATCATCGCTGCCACTTTTTTTGGATTTCTTCGCTTTCTTAGTCTTTTTATTGGCGGCAGTCTGACCCTTCTTTGGCTGGACTTTAGCTTTTCTGGTGACTTTCTTCGCGTTACTTTTCTTAGATTTGCCTTCATCTTCAGAAGGATCAGAGGAACTGGCCGCATCTGATTCTTCTGAGAGATCTTGCTTCTTATTGCGGCTTGTGCTTCTGTCCGCAAGAGGTTTTTTCTGTTTTGAGTCTTTGGTGCTGTCTGCGACGCTGGCTTTTTTCTCAGGTTTCTTTGATTCTTTTTTCGTAGGCTTTTTTATATTGTTATTTTCCATTTCCTTTTTAATAGCGCTTCGGGTCCTTGGTCTGGTTTCTTCCTCGCTTTCTTCATCGATGATCTTGGCGGCGACCATATTCGCTGACTTTTCTTTGGTGTCTTTCGTCTTGCGAGGAGGTTCGCTCATTGCTTTTGAAATCGGCTTCGCTGGAGTACTTGTCGAAGAGAATTCGCTAACGTCTTCTGTACTTATATGGATCTTGACATAGGTACGCGAATCCTCGTCTTCTAAGAGGGGATTCATTTCTTTGGAAGCTCTTTTCTTCTTGCTTCCAGTGCGGATTCTCTCTATCATTTAGGCGGGTGATTTTTTATATATTTTCTAACAGGCCAATGAATTTTACTCTGGCAGGGTGTTAATTAAATATTTACTAAATGAACTAAAGAAAATCTGTTTTAAGTAATTAATTATTCAAGGTTGCTGGGGTAGATGATACGTGTGGACCTTTTTCGTAACAATGACGCTTTCCAATACAATAATAATCACCTCATCACAAGCTAGTCCTTCAGCAAAAGTGAAATATATAATTAGAATGAAATGCTAGCTGCATAATCAAGTTGATTATCAACAAGATGTTGTGTTGATGTGAGCTTTTTCGAATTGTACAAGTGATTAGCAGCAAAGCATAGGCAATAGGAACTAGTTTAGGATATGGATGAGGAACGAATTATGCATTAAGACACATGAAATTTCTCGAACGAGGATGCTAACTGACCTCTCGAGGATAATATCAAGCCTTACGCTCTTAATTTATGAAAAGAAGAAATTGATAAATAGAACTCAAGATTAGCAATTCATATCTCGCTCTAGACCAATTGGCTAGCTCGCGCTAGTGTCTTAAATAACTTTTGGTGTCTTTTGATAGTCTTTTGAACTTAATCAAGTAGAAAGTCTGAATATGGCTCTGGAAGTGCTTTTAGTTGCAAATAATAGATGAGAAGCTTTTGGTAGGCTAAATTTTTCATAGTTCATATTTCTGGAAGTCTTTTATACTTATGAGATCCTCTTTCTCTTGAGAATTAAAATTTTCTATGATAATTCTATGAGAATTGATCAGAATCAATCGAGATGAATATGAATTGCAAAGCAGGTCTTATAACAAGAGGATTTCTCTGCATTGGAGGGAAAAAGATATAATTTTCTCTCGTTTTAAGAGATCAATTTCGGAACTTTAATTAAATCTTGTAGCTATTTAATCAAGATTCATTTTTATCATCAACTAACAATTCCCCTCATTTCCAAAGTTAACAAAGACCATGCTTCAACTAAACGAGTCAAACGCAGACAAAAAATTTTGCTATTCCTCCCAGGATCAAAAACAGCTATGAAAACTTTGAGATTGTAGGCAAACGTCTTATTATAAGGTATTAAAGGCGGAATCGCGCTATGCGCATGAAAAGCACACACTGGCCCGACTATTCAAAATCTTTTGTGAAAGCAGAATTTAACCTGGCCTCGACACCTTCTTTCAAGAGCTGCTTCACCTCCAACAGAGATACCCTGGCTCCATTTTCACTAACACCTTCAAAATTAGCAATGATGGCCGGCAGATGGCTTGCGCGATCCTCTCATCTCCCATTGAGCGAGATTTGAAAATTAAAAAAATTGCTTGAAAACACCATACTGCTTGGCTTCTAACAAGAACCTACCTTGTTAGAAGTTACTCTCAGCTCAAACGATGAGATCATTCTGTGGTTTCTCCGAGGCATCGATGTACACAATTATTCAGAAGAGCGCGAGCTCTGTTTGAAAAAAAAATAAAAATAGATAAATGCACCTTTGGTGCGCTTTTTGGACCATATTATTGCTATCAGAATGAAAAAACAAAAATACAAACAAAAAATAATTCACGGGTCTTTCTGACTATCCAGAGTTATCAGCTTCTGTGAATCGTTGTTTCTCTGTTTTTCTAATGAAACGGCATCTAAATCGTCCGTCTTCCTTTTCACTCGTGAACTGAAAGAGTCCCACCACTCTCTCAGCTCCTCATACAATTGATTTCCTTGAGGAATTTTCTCAAAAACGTCAGGTGAAAGATTCCCTATCGATTCAAATATTTTACGATCCATGGCTATCCTCTCACCACTAACAATTCCTCTTGTGTTAAATGGGCTACTCTGAAGTGATTCCACATTCAATTCCATGAAATCTCTATTTACAGTCTCAGGTATTATATTATTCGCAGTTTCAGGTATCATATCACTCTTTTCCTGCTTTTCTAGTCTCGCGATGGGGTAAATCTTTTGCTTTTTTCTAAGCAGCTCTCTCAAATACATGAATATCGATTTTACAAGTGGCACAATTTGAATTAGACTCAGGATCACACCGCCGAGAGTTGATCCGAGGCTCAAGCAGATAAAAATAAATCCAATTTCCTCCGATGTTGATGCATCAATAGCATCAAATTCGCCAAGAATTCCAACAATAAGCCCAATTGTGACGCATCCATGCACTAAGATTTCAATAGCCAGCGTGATGATCCTCACCCACTTTTCTTTGAGAGGTTTATATTTGATATAATAGATGATAAATGCTGTATTTGCGCTCCAAAACAATACAATCTGAGCAATAGGTGAGACCCCCAACGAAGCAATGACTGAAGAAAAGATGAAGCTTCTCAGCAAGGACAAAGGGACAAACAGCAGCTGCAAGGCTTTTTGATTGTTGAAATCGAAGAACAAGCTTTCATACTTTTTCAAATGCTTTGGGAAAAGACTTTCTTCGGTTCTCAAGACAGATTTAAGATTTCTTGAGACTACCTTATAAATTGAGATCGTGAGTAGTATGTAGAATCCCAAAAAGATCGATCCAACAGCTAATGAAGCCCTTGTGGATGGCGTTGAAGGTTCGAGCAAAGCCGAAGAGAACCGTATATTGAGAAAAGCCCATTGGACTCCGGCCTGGTAGATTGAAAGAGTAAATATCAGCAAGAAGTTCCAGAGGACGGAATCGTCGATACGATTGGCCAATCTGCTTAGTTTTTGCATTGCAATGATGCAATACTTTCGGACAAGATCACGAAATTTATTCTTCTTCTTGGCGTGTGGCTTCGGAAAGCTAGTTTCTTGTCCGAGTTTATTCAGGTGTTTTGTGAGGAAATTGAGCAATAAAGATCCAATTACCACACTTGGCCCCCATATTAATAAATTGGACATTTCAGTATTATAGTTTTTGCTAAAAAACGGCGAGACTTCGTACTCATCAAAAATTCGGGAAATTGAGTAGTTACTGTCTTCTAATTGATCATTCCAGGGCTTTATGAAATCGACAGGTATGAGGATCGAAGAAGAGTCAATATTGGAAGTTGCATAAAACTGTGCGATGCTCGGAGGCCATCGAATATCAATAAATCTCATCATTTGGACTAATTCGCCGACTAGTTTGAGTCGCAAAATACTCAAAGAAAGTGCTCCTTGTGCCACTGAGCTCACAGTTTGTACTGCTGCCACAGCGCTTCCGCTCGCCTCAGTCGCAGCTGATGAACTGGAAATGACTTGGGTTTCAACCTTTGTAAATGGATAGATTTCTTTGAGTTGAATTGTACCCGACTTGTTAAGTATTGTAAACTGCTCGTATAGGTCATTATTATAATCTGAATCGATATCGATGGTGATATTTAGAAGTGAAAGAGGTGGGTAGTGCTGATCCCCGAGATATTGAAACTTAACTCTTGACTCTGTGACAGGAGAGAGGGCATAGAGAACATTATCAATGACAGTGTTTGCAATTTGGACTTGCAGTCTTTGGGAAATAGCCAGAATCATGTGAACAATGCCATAGTTAAAATTGATATTGATGACCCGTGCCTCACTGGTCAAGCTAAGATTAAACGAAAGCGTCAACTTCGGTAGACAGGTCGGGACTTGATAAACTCCGGTTTGTCCTAAGAAGCTCTGATAGTAATTATCAGGACAGCTATTGACACAAGTTCCATTCAATAGAAAATCTGCTGCAGGACAGCTGGTGCAGCTCCAGCTATTCGGTTGACTGCAGGTAACACAAGGTGGCTGGCATTGCTCACATCTTCGCGTTGTTGGATTAGCGTACATGTCGGAAGGACATCCACGTCCACAAGCATTATCGTAGTAGAAATATCCAGCTGAGCAGCTTAAGCATCCTGATAGAGTGTTGTTGACACAGCTATCGCATCCCAAATAGCATGGCTGGCATTCGTATGAATTATGGGCATCATCGAATGCCTTGAAAGTAGATAATGGACAGCTGCTAACACAGCTATGGTTGTAGTAAAGTAGATTTGAGTCACTGCACTTAGCACACCAGCCGCCGCTCGATTTTACGTACCCATTAGGACATTCGTCCATACAAAACCCTGCTGGGTTCTAACATTGAAGAAGGGTTAGAGCATAAAGGAGAAACAAGAGGATTTTTACGTATTGGTTCCCATATTGACATTCTAAATTTTTACAAGAGTATTAAATCAAAGAATACGAGCTTTGAGAATTACTTTGACAAGAGCTCGTTCCTGAATGCAGAAACGTGCCAGTTGGACAGCTTGAATAGCATACAGTATCATAAAGGTAATATCCAGACGCACATTGAAGGCAGGCAGTCTGACTGGGATAAAGAAAGACTGTTCTCAGACATGTTAGATCCGCTATATATTAAAAGATTCAGTATCCGATTGCGAATGACAAGTTATCTTACAGGCTGTGTTTTGATAGACTCTGCGAGGCCCGGAAAGCCATAAAAAGTTCAATATATCAAAATTTCCATCCTTCGTGGTCTGCCGGATCGTAGGTGTCGTACCACTAACCACTTGACTGCAAAAATCGAGGACCTTACTACTCACACCAAAGAATAGTGCTGGAGTCGAGGATGTGCCTGAGGAATCTGCGAAATAGAGTTGGCTTGAACTGCTCGACCCCAGCACAACCCTCAGGAAATAGTATGAACCAATTAAGCTGAGAGGTTGAGCTTGTGTATATTCAATGATCAATCGGTTCCAAGTGTCTTTTTCATGAAAATGAAGAGTATTAGCTTGATATAAGGAGGATAACAGAATACTTTTTATCAGACTAAGAGAAGGTGTCGCAACTGCGGTCAGTACCCCGCTGGAATCTTTTCTGAAGAAGGTGATTTTACCAGTTGAGTCGGAGAGCTCTGCTACGAAAGAAACTGCGTTTGTGGAGCTATCTCTTATGGAAAAAAGAGTTTGAGTCGATGGCCCACCGGAATACGGCTGGATATCCATGGCGATTACCATGCCGTTCGGAGCAGCCCCTCCAACATTAAAACTGAGAATAGTGTTCGCCCGACAATTTAGTATATTAGGAGTGCCAAGAATAGGGTCGTTGGCGTTATCAAATGCAGAGAGACCTTACAAGTTTGATTAAATGAGATGTTAGCCTTGAAGATCAGCATGTACCTTTATACGCTGTTAAAGTCCCTTGTGATGATTCTTGAAAATAATTAACGATGACTGTCTGATTATTGTTCACTTGAGTCGCTGAGCTAAAATGCATGATGTACAATGTCCCTTGATGATGATGAAATTAAGATGATCGCATTCTCACATTAAGTAGGTTGTTGTTACCACTGTCCATAAGCGCAAGGCTAGTAATCTCATCAGGTGTCGTTGAAACATAATCGATGTATAATCTGACATATTGTAGCCAACAGTTGCCTGGAGGAATCCAAGGGTCTCCACCAAGGTAGTACGTACCATTAATAGTCAAATCATAAAACAATCCCTTTGGCGATCTACTTCCAAAGCGAACGATTTGAGATGAAGTAGATTCCAAAGTATATCTAAATCCATATTGCATTTGGGCTACTGTATCTGTGCCGAGGTATAGAAAGACCCATTGACTCGATGGAAGTAGAGAGAGACCGGTAGCTCCCTAGTTAACTCTCCTTAGCAAAGAATTTACAATAATTTTACGTTTTCCCATGTTTCCCATTGCCCGTTCGAATCTTGAGTCATACCAGCGTGAATACAACTTATTGCTGACGGTCTTGCAGAAAAAAAGAGTACTCTCCCATTGTAGCCATTTGCTCTAAGATATCGTTATATGGTGTTTTGTTGAAGTAGCATACGAATGATCGTTAGAAAACCTCACATAAGTCTCCCAGTCGCCTGACCAACTGATTTTCTGAATCCAAATGCTAGCACCATATCGCTTGGAAGCAGTCCAACCACTTGTTTTGGTGCTTAACACGACAGTATCGATTTGCCCTGTATATTGAGTTTGAGTTTCCTGCAAATTGAGTATTTGAGTTCCTGAGGCTAATAGAAATCAAAAATTAGTCTGAAGCTACAAGAGAGTTAGACTTACTACAGCCTTTATTCAGAAGGTGAGTGAGGATAACAAGCATGACGGCAAAATGAATGTGAAAAACGCTTGATTTTGATTTTAGAAGAGACATTATCCTTGAAATCTAACACAAAAGTTTATTTTATTCTCACACGATCCTAACTCCAGAATATCACTGTGTTTAAATACGTTAATTAAGATCTGGAAATTTTGAGGTCAAACAGCGAATTTTATTTTGTATTCTTTAAAAGGAGCACCTGGCTGAGAGATAATTGACAGTTGAATCAAAGCCAAATCAAAAATTTCGAAATTCTTAATACTCCAAGCTATACTTGAAACCGTCTCCTTCGTTTTTCTCACTTGGGATGCTTATTTCCCTGTACAAAAATGTGTCCAGCTCATTTCTCCCGAGCCAAAGGAGAGAATCCCAAAGAAAAAAGAAAAAGCTATTAAAGGACCACAAATAAAAAAACTAATTTCCCTTTTTGAATTAATTTTTTCGTGAAAATTTAAAGTTCTCAAGCGGTCCTTATTTGAAGCCTGCCTATGTGAGAACATAGGTAAATGTATTTTAAGATAAAACGAAAAATGCGCAATTCAAAGAGGAAGGTGGAATGCTTTTCATTTGCTTTTCTGGCTTGTTAGGTTTGAGCAGGCTCTTTACATCTGAGGATTCAATTTAGGCAGAGTTGAGGGAGTTTAATAAGCTTGCTCACCAGTAGTGAGTGAGCAATGGAATTTCTCTGAAAAAGCCTGCTTCAGATTCCAATCTATACAAAGTTTAATTATTGAAGCCTCTAGGATATTTGAGATATTGCAATAATGATCATTATCGCCGCTATTAATTTGCTTATCTAATGAGTAACCGTCTTTGAAAACCTAGAAAGACCCGAGATACTTGACATGATATTGTTACTAAATGCTGTGAAAATTATTCTAGGAAATTAATTAACTAGCAGCTATGACAAGCATCCCGGTTTTTTTGTGAATTTATCGAAAGTAGCTTTATTTATCAAATAGTTCTCACACTTTAGTAATCAAGCTCAGGGTATTACTGCCTCTGCGCGAAGCGAGCCAAGGTTCCCTCTGTTAAGAATCTCACACTAATAATTGTATATATTCCAGTTTTAGATCTAAAAAAAGACGTCTGAAGTTTCTACTGCACAAGAGAATGGATTTAATGGTAGATTTGTGATCACAAAAGTGAAGTTTTTGAAGACAACTTTCCTCAAAGAAGAAATCACCCATTAGAATATGATCGAAAGAATAACCTGCTTAATAATGGCGACTCTTCGATAAGCTTGGCGCTGTTTCTTTTCCTACTTTCTTTGTAATTTTCATTTGCCTAAATGAAGCAGACAGAAGTGACCCATTCTAATAATGAAAGAGAATGAGGAAAAAGACATGTAATGATTTACTCTCAAGTGTGGAAGTTTTGGCTGTAGAGTACAATTCTTTACCAGTCTTAAAGTCGATCACTTGAGCTGTCTCATCTTCTGACCCTGTTGCAAGCATGTCTCCGTTCGGGCTCCATCTCACGCAGTTCACAGCACCTGCATTATTTGAAGCCAGAAAATAACAATTTAGTGGTCATAAGGCATACTAAGCAAACCAAAGATTCTTACCTGAATGAATATCTTCAAAAGCTTGTACAATTTTCAATTCTCTTTTGTCAAAGATTTTAACATCCTTGGATTGACCACCTGCAGCGAGCAAATTTCCATTGCTCTGACAGACATCGATCCAAAACGTGATCGCTAAACAAAAAAAAAATTGGTAACTAAGAATAATCCCTTGATTATTGAAATTTGAAAATGAAAAACAGTTGGTGAATTTGATTAGTTTCTAATTACAATCTTCGAGCTTTTCCAGACTGATTGGGTCCTTCATCATCAAGGCTTTCTTCTCAACATCTAAGACGTTAAGTTTGTTATGCGCAGACTTCACAAATAATAAGGGTTCGCCAGTGGTACTCCATCTACATCGACAATTTGTATCTACAAAAAGATTATAATAGGAGTCAGAAGAAAAACGCACATCAATATAGCTGAAAATAAAATAAAAATTGAAAAATCTCAGCTACCCTCAATCCCATCGAGGTTTATTGTAAGATGATAGTTATAACTGTTGGTGTTTATATCTGATATCAAGCAGGTCCCATTGAAGTCGATAGTCGCAGCGGTCTCTCCAATAGGATCAAAATCAAATCCAGTTAATGCATATGCTAGATTTTTATATTCAAAAAAAAATTTTAAGGAATCAGAAACAGTACTCAATCACCTTCATCAATACTATATAGCGCAGGCCATTTGGCTTTTTTTATCAGGTTTACACTATAACCACTCTTTTTTGTGGAATATCCAACGTTCCATAAGTGATAGGCCATTTCTCCAGCCAAAGGAACTGCGCCAAGGATATTCCTTCGTGAATTATAGCCCACGTCTCCATGACCTGAGTCTTCAAATCAAAGAGTATTATTTGTCAGAGCACCAGTATGATTAGTTTAACAGCCTATGCTCTCTCCCAAAGAGTAGATTTTCTTGACGTCTTTCTGGGAAATGTCAAATATTTCCATGTTGGCTGACTCATAAGCGTGGTGATTGAGCGAGACCAGTAATTTTGTGTTTGGAATCTCCTTTACGTGGGTCCACCAGTCTAGACATGTGAAAATTTGGATGGTATTGTAAACCTAGAGGCATATACCGTAGGTAATTCGAGCTCCTTCGAAGTTAGCATAATTTTCCTTCGTATCGAGCTTGATTAAACTGATGTTGTTTGTGGTTAGTAAAGACCAAGCTAAGAGCGTTGGAGTTGAGGAAGTTGACTCTTCTATTCAAGATTTGAGCGCCAAAGTGAGTAACAGGCTCGAAATCGAGTAGAGTTTACCAGTTCTTAGCGACCTTTGAAGCGAAGAAGCACTCAGCAAGACGCTTTTGGCTTGTTTAGACTCTTTCAGGTCTGTGGGAGCAAACTCTTGGCTGCTTTGTGCCTCGTTATTTGGCAGCATGATGATATTTCTCCTTGTAAAAAAACAGCGCAGGAATTTAATTGTTAATTTTATTGTATATCAATTGCGAAATTTGTGTTAACTAAATAGATTGGAGAGTTAAACAAATAAAGCTTTTGATCAAATTACGAGAGTGTACGGGAGTACCTGAAAGATTATCAGTAAACATCAAAATATTGATCCTCTAATGATGAGGCTGGGCCTAGTCTATCTTCTATTTTTTGTTTGATTTCGCCTGAACCCAGATCGTCGCTGATGAGTCAAATACTTCGACTCTCACGTTAGTCTTTCACTCAGCCTCCGAAAAGTACAAAGATCAGTCATTCTCTATTAACAATTGCTTAAATTCAATCTGTCATGCATTATACATTAAATTACAGGAAAAATGCGCTGGTGTTAGAGTTTTTCGTAACGTAGCTAACCACATTAAGAGCAATCATTCTCAGAGCCGGCAAATCGCAGCTAGGAGAGGCGGCATCGATATCGAAGCTATCAATAAGTAAGTTCATTTTGATAAATTAAGTCTTCTAAACCTTCATTCAAGGTCAAGGCAGGGAGAAACAGCAGCAGCCCCAAAGAAAACAAAGCGAGCCTACTATATTCCAAACAAAGGTGTTCTCAAACCTGAACTGCCAGAAACTAGTCTAACCAACATACACACTTTAATGATCAAAGACTCAATGCAAACGATGAATCATTTCTATACTAAAGAGAATTTGTCAGAGGTTACGAAAACTCGAGCTCAGCAAAATATATTATCTAATCCCTATAAATTAAGAAAAAGAGGCAAGGAAAAGGTTGCTAAGGCAGAATGTTTAAGACTGAAAGAGAACCGAGTTTTCGGCTGGTGAAATAGCACTTCGAATAGCTAGAAACGAGAGGGCTGAAAATTCTACAACTACTTCTAAAGTGGATCTAAATGGCTCCTTCAATTCTTCCTCAAGCCCTCTCAAATCGCTTCATAATGAAACAATAATAGCGTTTGATGCACGTGAAGTCGCAAGGAGACTAAGTTAGCAACAAGCAAATAGATTTACATGATTAAAACTATTTTTCTATTGCTGTAACGAAAATATCTTAAATTTGGATTTGATGAAGCTCAAAAGTAAATCTTAATAGTTTAACATTCCTTTCAAATTTGAGAGAGTTTTAGCGAGAAATAAAATGAAAAAGAAAACTATTGTGTGACTTTTAATTTCAGGAACCTAAAGCAACTACCAAACAAAAAGAAATATACCTATTGTTTTTAAGAAACTAGTCAACGATTCAAGTAATAAAGCGACTTTGACAAACAGAGAATCTCATTCATTCAAAGATCTGAGGGTTTGCTTAGTTATTGATATTGTATATTAAATGAATGAAATGCTGTTTGAGTAACTTCTGAGATATCACGCGACTGTAAACCAGCTGCTCAAACTACCACACAAATTCATATTTCTTCAAGAATAAACATTACACAACTCCAGAGAGAATAAAGTTTCAGATCTTAAAAATACCTCTAGACTTTGTAAAAGAATTTATCTTAAACACATTCAAATCTCCCTGAATTATTCTAATAATACTTATAATTTCTTTTTATGGTAAACTACCATTTTCTCAGACTCTTGATCCAGATCTGATTCGTAACAATGTGAAATTGTCCTTATAGTACTGTGAATGTCGATGCTTTATTATCTCTGTCAACTTGAACCGATCTCGATCTGGTCATATATTCATCGTAATAGTAACTGGAGTAATCTGGCTCAACAAGCATTCTAAATGAATCGTTTGTTCGATAATTCCTTGTTGTAAGAGGCCCACAAAAAGTGCTATTAAGTTCAGAAGAGTCGAACTCATCAGAAATTATTCTAATAACAGATGGTCGCTTGGCCTTTTTGGTCGATGAGTTCTCGATAATTTTTATTTTTTGCCTCGCCTTTCTGTCTGTTGGAGCTTCTATCGGCTTTGGAGACTTATTCAGCTCCACCTTACTAATATATATTGCTCGTTTGGAGCGACCAAAGCCTGGTGAATCCTCTTTATTTTTCTTCAATACTCGTTTGGGTTGTTCTGGAGGCCGCTTCTCCTGCTGAACATCATCGCCATCGAAAATATTATTCATTATTACACTAGCTCTCGAGGTTTTGCGTTTATTATTATAAATAGCCTGAAGCCTAGCCTCTTCCATCCTCAAGAAGTCCGTCTCATCTTCCACTGGAACTTGTTTGACGTTTTGAGTGCTAGTATTCTCAATGATCTTAATTTTCTTTTTATTTTTTCTTTCTGCCTCTTTATTTATGTCAGCGGCCTCCTCACCCTTTTTATCTTTGTTAGTTTTGACAATCTCAAGGATCTCTTCGAAATTTGGTCGCTGGCTCACTTCTTTATCTAGCATTTTTGATAGTAGCTTAATATCTTGGTCATTAGTGGGTAATTTCAGCTGTCCAAGAACCCTATTGAGAGTTTTCTGGAGATTTTCTCCCGAATTTGCAAGCAAATTATCAGTTTCTCTGCGGTTGAGCTGACCTATCTCTAGAATAGTCAAGGCGAGTTGATAAACGCTCTTCTTTTGTCGAATCGTTTGGTCGCGAGCATTTGACTCCATAACGTTTTTTTTATTCAGCATCGCTGCTGTCGTCCAGAAAACTCTATTCCAATCATGTACAAGATATAACGGAAGCTCATCGGGCTTGTGAGCGTTAGTTCCAGGGTCTTTCGAGCTGAGTTCGTATATTGTTGGAGCAATAATACGGGTATTCACGTTGTGAGTCATCAGGTGCTTGAGATCACCGATGAGGCACTCAAGGAGCCTTGAAATATTCAAATTAGAAGGAGATGAGGGCACTGGTGAGATGATGGGTAGGACAGCGTAGCAGATCTTGTTGTCATGAAACTCGAGGGTATTGGGAACGATGACGTCAGGTCGAAGAGAGCACAGTCGGAGGGTCTCTTGAAGGAAAATGGTTATTGCTTTATTGGGAGCTTGCCGTGCGAACAGAGAGAGGGGGTTAAAGGCTCTAATGTGATGAGTCTCGCCAGTTGATTTAGATTTGGCTTGGAAAACGAGGCAACTCATTGTTTCTCGATCAATGTCTTGGATGGGCTTGAAGTCTTCATATATTAATCGGATGTGTGGGGTGAACACGTCTTGCTCCCACAGCATTTTGGTTACGTTTAGCATCGGAGTTCGAATCTTGAATTTTATCAATATATTCAATTCATATAATCGCGAAAAGACTCGACTCTGCGATTTGACCTAGAAAATGCGAATGAATTTTAATAACTGCAAAGAATCACACAAAATAGCAAGACTATCGAATCAGAAAACTATATTAACAGTGAGGACGACCCTCAAACTACCATCTCAATTCAATTTTCTTATCTCAAATCAATTTTCTTAAATAATGATTATTGCACACCAATTTAAGCCGATGTGTTTGTTTGGGCTCATTTAATCTTACGATATTGCTCATTTGAGAGGCAATATGTTAAGTAATTAAGTGATTTCATTGGTGGTGTCAGATTCTTCTTCAATGTCGTTCTAACAAGCTGTTTGTTTTGGAACATTGCTTCTTAAGCCTCAAACTCGAAGCTTCATTATGAAGTATTGATAACGAAGAATACCAAGAAAATGATCCAAATGGTTTTTTTACTGTATCAACTGCAAAAAAAAAATTTTTTCTGAACGGAAAGTAATTCAGTCTATTAACTACCGTATCAAAATTCAAATTTTTTTATTCCTCTCTCACTCTTTTCAGACCATCAAGAAGAACCACTCACAAACTAAGTCATGTATTGCATGTACCTTCGCAATGAAACTGCGAAAATACCCACTCGCATTTCAAGAAGGCTCTTGTTGAAAAAAGTTATCGAATCAAATCGTCATCGAACACATAAGTTTCACATTTCTAATGTGATATTTTCAATATTGATCCCTTCCCAGCATCCTCATTCACTTATCTTTTTCAAATATTCCTTTTACTATGGTATCATCATTGTGATACAGTGCAGAAATAAATGCAATGAGTAAGAATGAGGAAAATTAATCATACGATATGACACGTCGAATTGTTAAACTCGACGGAATAGCGAAGTAAATAATTAATTAAAACTTCAAATGGAAACCATCAAAGAATCCTCGTCTTCCAGAATCAAAACCGTCGTTCGCGCTAGACCTCTCAGCTCTTTCGAAGCCTCCCGAAATCCGAAAATCGTAACTCAAATCAATGCAGCTGAGAGTCTCCTTCTTCTCAAAGATCCAGAGAACTTTACCAAGACACCTGAATCCTTCGCATTCGATGCTTGCTACGATGACAAGACCTCTCAAAAGGCATTTTATGAGGATTCCTGCCAAAAACTCGTGAAAAGCGTAATCGCTGGCAACAACGCGAATATCGTCACCTATGGCCAATCAGCATCAGGAAAAACACATACGATAATTGGGCCGTCCTATCAGCCTGCTCCTGAGGACGAAGGCGTCCTTTATCGAGCCTGCGATGATCTTCTCGAAAACCTCGATAGTAAGGTGGCAACTCTCCAATACTCGATGCTAGACCTCTATCAAGACGAAATTGATGACCTCCTCTCGACCTCAAAAGAAGGGAAATACTCTCTGGTCGAGCAGCCCGATAAATCAGTCGTTGTGAAGGATGCCACGTGGCTAACGATTACTTCAGGCGAGGAGTTTAGAAAAATCGTTACAAAAGCCTTTGCGAAACGAGATCCTGGCAATGTTATGAACGCGCGAAGCTATTCAGCTCATTCAATCTGTAAGTTCTTACTTACAAGGATAGATCCGGCCTCAGGAGACAAAACCACCTCGATGCTGTCGATTTTTGATCTTGCTGGCCTGGAGAAGCTCTCGCCCGTTGCAGACCCCAAATCGACGAGTGTTAAAGGAGCTGTTCAAACGAATCAAGGGCTATTCGCGTTCAGAAAGGTTGTTTCCTCTTTGGCAAACAAAGAGAAAGTCACTCCATACCGCGATTCGAAGCTGACTAGGCTGCTTAAAAATTTCTTCGTCAGCTCAAATAGCCTTCTGATTGTGACGGTGGCTCAGTCAGAAGTCTACTATAAGGATACCTTGGGAACGCTGAGGTTAACGCAGAGCTTTAGGGAGATCGTGGTTCCTACTAAAACCTTAAAGACGGAGAAAATGACTGAGGAGAAACCTGAGGGAAAGCAAGAGATTGGCGTGTTTGAGTAAGGACTTAATAGTTGATAAGTTGGGCGAATGAGCTCCACACCGCTTCTTGTTATTTCGCATCTGAGTAGTTAACACCCTCATCCATCGATTGCGCCCTAAATAATTAGAAATTAAGATCATTTAAGGGAGTATATCTTCTCGCGACATCGAAAAATCACATTGAAAATTCTTCCTTGATATCTACTTTGAGACTAATTAACTTTAGTAGGGTCTGGAATTTTATTATCTCATCCAGAACTACAACAGCAGTCTGAAAATCTATTTATAGTTCTTTAGGAACATTCGAGATTTACGATACTTATTGGGCTAGTTTTATTAGATTTCGAACAATGAAATTTAATCTAACTTCATACTTAAAGCTCTTGAAATCTTTCTACAGAGCTGCTCGATTACCAAAGGATAGTCTCACTCTTAATAAAGGGCCGAAGGACGGTCTTTCTCAGGAGCGATTTCAAGTTGAGCATTCCGCTAAATTTGCTTGGAATTGGAAGAAAAAAGACACGCTTATCTATGGAGACAGTGGGACCGTGCCGTCTGAACTGATTCTCGCTATGGATTTGGTAATTTGCTAGTTTTGCTGCATCTGATCGGCAAATTCAGGATGATACACTGGTTTGTACTCCATGGGGATTGAGAATATGGAGAAATTCTAATGAATATGAATTTTGGCATCCTTGTGTCAAGGAGAAGCTGCATGAATACCATGATAAGGGTTATAAACTCGTGATATTTACCAACCAGAGAGGAATTGCAAAGGGATTTCATAGCGAAGAGATGATCAAGGAACAAATAGAAAAAATCACTTCTTGCGTACATATTTGTGAGGTTGTCGATACTAAAGGGCATTATTAGATTGGACTCGGATTTCAAGCATTCATCGCATCGGATTTTGACCAATATCGCAAACCCAACCTAGGTCTGGACTTCTTCGTTTTTGATAATTTGTGCTGATGAAAAATTTTCACCAGGCTCATGGCGAGTTTTTAAGGAAGAAATGAATGGGAATAAGACTATCGACCTGAATAACTCGGTATTATGAATGTGCGGCTTTGAATGCTAATGGAAATATTTTCTAAAGATATATGTAGGAGATTCTGCAGGGCGTGGGAAGGCAGGCTGGTGGCTGAACAGAGACCACCGCGATTTTGACTAGTATACTCCACTTATTATGCGAACCCATTTACTGTAAAAAGCAAATTTGCATTGAATATCGGACTCCAATTTCATACGCCTGAATCTTTCTTCTTAAATGTTAAAGAAGAACTGCCGCAATTCGCATTTAACCCAAAGGAACTCCAAGAAGACGCACCGATACTCCAAGGAAAACCAAAAGACAAAAAAATTGCCTCAGATTCAAAAGAAAGTAATCAGTCATAATTATTATCTTTGCATTATGAACTTTTTCGATGCTAGTGATTATATTTGTTGGTTCTCCAGCTTCTGGGAAGTCTACGTTCAGAAAGACCTATCTTTCAGAATACGTACACGTCAATCAAGTAATCATAGACAGTTCAAGCAAGTGTCGAATCCCTTGTATGTTAGGACACGTTAAAAACTCTAAAAAGATGCTTTGAAACCACAGAAAACGCATTGAAGGCTGGTCAACGGGTCGTCATCGACAACACAAATCCTGAAATATCCACAAGAAAAAACTATATAGACCTTGCGAAGCAATATAGTAACCTCGATCTCAGCTAGTGGTATTTATTCTTACCCAACTAGATTATCCAGTCCGGTGTTTTTTCTTTGATGTTTCCAAAGACCTTTCATTCCACCTAGATAACCTTCGAGTCGTGAACCCCTCTCGTACTCACAACTCGAAACGAGTTGGACCAGTCGCGATTTATACATATTACAAAAAACTCCAGAAGCCTGAGGTAATATCTACTTAACTACAAATTTCCTGAAGCCAATCTCTGATTATCAGCTATCTGAAGGCTACGATGAAATAGAAATCGTTAATTTCGTCCCAGGGCCATTTGCTAACGAACTTGACAGAGAAATTTTCTACCACTACAACTACTGAGTTGATCTATTCTAATTTATTCGAGACATGATGAGAAAGCGTGTCTCAATATATATACTAGCTAATCAGAAAGACCTTCATATTTATTCTTGGGATAATCGTTATCCTTAATTTGACGCTGCAGGTTTGCCAATTCCAATCATATTTACTTCAATCAATTGTTCAAATATAAAAACGTAGACTTTCTTCTCTCTAAGTTCTAAACCTAAGCATCCTTAACTTCTGGTGTGCAAACATACACTTGCAAAACTCCAACAATAAGATGAAAATTTCAAAACTAGCGTTTAATGAATACATTAGCCATTTACGCGAAAAAGATTTATCCCAAACTGAATGGAAACAAAATTTCCCATTACAGACATTACAGACTCTTGGAGTTCCATCCGAGCAAAATTTTGAGTCGTAACAACCAATTCTCAAGCGAAGTGCGAGCGCCGTCGACAATAACTAAAAATCTGTTAGAAACTCGCAGAGACTTGCAGAAATATTACAAGGGATATAGTAATCTGATTTCTTGATGACTAAGTATTCATCCTTGGTGACTTCCTTTCTATTTAAGCCGTCATTTGAAAACCAAGCGTTGTTTCTCGCTGATTTGTTTATCTAGCAAAGTCATCGTGTTAGCCGAATCGCTTCATAAAGGTAAATTAATTACTCTGACTTTAATGGTCATATCCATCGGCAACACGATAGGTCTTGTTGAAAGCGAATGAGGACAAATTGGAGTTATCACGACTGAAGGCACCTGAACAAGAGAAAGTCAGAAAATGCAAAATCGCAGGGAAAAGGTACCAATTGATGCACGATAGGTCCTCCAGCAGAAAGCTGGTAGGCTGTGGATCCATTAGGGGTCGCGATGATGATACCATCGCCTTCGAACGTCGTTAACAGCTTGTCTTCGACGAATATATCAAGTTTGGTGATATAAGGCGATGGGCCTCTATCGATCAAAAACTCGTTGAGTGCTAAATATTTCTGCGGGTCACCGCCACCACTTCTTCGAAGCTATTTTCCATGAGGAATAAGTCACAATCTTCTGGTAGGACCATTACCTCGCAGCCGATTCTAAACTTCCTTTCAATTGGAATCGAAACTTTGCTTTTTATCTTCGCAAGAAGCGTCTTTATCGTTTCTTTGTACGTTTTCATTGAAAAGTTGCACATGTATCCAAGCGTTCCCTTAGAGAAAAAAAAATCAGCCTATCATTTCCATTTCAAAGTCTACTCTATCAATGGTAAACATTGGAGGCATTGCTCTATGTTGGAAGTAATTGACAGTCCAGAGGATCGTTCCGTCTCCTCCGACTGTAATCAGCAGTTCAATCTCCATTTCGTGTTTCACGGTGTCGAACTCAATGATATTTTCTCTGTTAGCAACAGACTCTAGCTGTGTTTTCATTTCAACGATCGTCGCTGCCTCTAGGTAGATCAAATGGCCGTACTCTTCCAGCATACTAAGGTTTATTGAAGTTATTGAGGGCGAAAATAGCAAGCAATACGAAATGATGTCTTTGGCGATGACACAAGACTCTTCATCGTCGATTTTTTTGATAAGTAGCACATTGAGCTTTTCGACTTTATCGTAACTGACGGTTTCGTCCTTTAATTTGCTGTCTGCAACAAAACTGCACGTTTTTCTTCAGTTTCCAACAGATAAGAGGAGGTTTAACGCTTTTTTTACCTGAAAGTAGGATTCTCGAGATTCAGGCCGAGCAATGGGTCGTTGTGATCGTTCCATATTGTTCTGTTTCGTAGTGTGAGTCTATGAATATGAAGAGATGCGAGTACCTTTTCTCAGTAGTAGTGGTAGTTGTACTGGGAGAAGTAATGGCAGAGCTTTCCATTTCTGAGAGTTTCTTTATGATGAGATTATTTTAAGTAGTTTTTTTATTCGACGATTAAATTTCAAGGCTGATATCTCAATAATCACCCCCGGATGAAATCGTTACAATTCACGAGTCAATTAAATACAGTAGTCGAGAGTGAAAATTCATGAGACAGTGACTACTGAGCGAGTGAGCAGAAAGATTACTGATGTGAATTAATTTGGTATGCCTTATCTCTATCCAACTCAATCGTAGGAATGTTTACTCTCAAGTGATTGATTAATTAACGAAAAAAATTGAGAGTCAAGTGAATCACAGAAATGTGCATTTACCCATTTAAAAAAAAAAGCGAGCATGCCTTTAATAAAATCTTGGGTTTTGGGCCGCACCTGGAAAGTGGGTCATCCTCCAGCAAAGCATTCACAATGTCTAAATTTATGACGCTGTAGAAGTAGAGAATTGGAACTTCCATAGAAGGCAACTTGGTATTAAATTCCTTATCGAATCAGCAAGAAAAAGACAGCTATTAAAGAGGAAAGTTCAGTTGAAAGGTTATTATCATTCGCTTCTTATACAATGAGAGAGATATTTTGTGAATATCATCGAAAGCTAGACAGATTCGACACTTTTCTGCAATATTTTTCAAAGGTTCATAGTATTCTCAACTAATCATGCCAAGACGCTCTCTATATCAGTTTCGCCATTAAATACGGTGCAATCTAGGTGCAAATTTCTATAATTGGCGTTACCATATTCGCAATAAGATTTATAAACGCTCTGCAAGACTTATAACCGGCAATTCCTATTCGAGAGCATGTTCGCTCAACCTCTCGACTTTAGGGGCAGCTAATCTGCCTATAAGTGATCGCTAGCTAGCTCTCTTTCGCACAATTCATCTTGAGGTTAGGATAATCCATAAATTTGCTATTCGTAAAACTCTCAAGACCGTATCTCTAATTAGGGTATTCTGAGATCACAAAATAAGATCAGACACAATTTACTTCCATAATTTATTGATAATTTCATCGCTAAATTAAACTATACCGCTCTTAGATGGAAACCAAACAAAGAGAAAGCTTCTACAAGAGAAAAAGTAAGCCCTTCTCTTCTAGCTCTTCATCCACCATTCCCAAATTCGCATTTCGTCTATTTAAAAGAGATGTTCATGACACTTCTCTCATAGGCTCCACAGTCGACAGATTTGATTTTCCTGAGAGTATCAACCGAGACAGCCGCGGGCGAAGCCTCAGTTTGAAGGATTTTGCGATAACTTCCTCGCTCGGAAGTGGAGCATATGGAGAAGTCTTCTTAGTTCGCAGAAAAGCTGATAATAAGAAATATGCTATGAAAATCATTGACAAGGAGTTCATGATCAAGGTAATCCAGCACTCCTGACTCACAGCGTCTTAGAAATGCTAGTTGAACAAAGAGTACCAAATAACCGCAGAGAAAGAGATTTTGATGAGCCTGAGCCATGCCGGTGTGGTTCGACTCCACTATGTGTTCCAGGACAAAAAGAGAATCTACCTTGTGCTGGATTTCGTCAGCGGAGGATCTTTCGCGAATCACTTAAAGTCTCAGAGTAACCAACAAAAAAACCATTCATTCTCACTTCTTGAAGAAGGAAGTCTGAAGCCGGAAACCGCGAAGATCCATGCGGCGGAGATAGTCTCTATCTTAGAGTATTTGCATCAGAACCGCGTCGTTCATGGAGATATAAAGGTGCAATGAGTCACATACTTAAAATTATATAACTTACATAATCACAGCCTGAGAATCTGATGTTAACTGAGGAAGGGCATCTTAAAGCCATTGATTTTGGCACTGCGAAATACTTTAAACCCGAAAGGAGATCGCTCGGCGCGATGTCAAAGGATAAAATAGACCTTGAGAACAATCCACTGGAAACCACTTCGACTTTTGATGGCACGGCTTTATATGTTGCGCCAGAGTTGCTTGAGGATAATGAATGTTCAGCACCAGCGGATTTATGGGCGCTAGGTAAAAAAAAGATGACATTATTCATGTTAATGTTGTAACTGTTGGATAAGGTTGCATCATTTTCCTCATGACTACCGGAGAGACACCATTCAACGCAATAAACGAGTATCTGCTTTTCCAGGAGATCAAGCAAATTAACATCCGATGGCCAAAGGTAGCAAATACCACTTACTTAGCGCTTACAAACTTTAAACTTTTCTTCAAAGGAAATGGACCCAGTTGCCAGAGATTTAATCGAAAAACTCCTCTGCAGGAACCCCAAAGAGAGACTTGGAGCCGGACCCGAAGGTATATTAGCTAAATTGCCCTCGAAACGATACAAATCTGATTTCTTTAGGCTCAGACAATGACTACAACGCGCTGAAGAGTCATCCTTACTTCAAAGGAATTTCCTTTGAAACGCTTTTCGATCCTGACTCTTTCATCCTTTCTCCTGGCCCAGCGAAAAGAAAAGCATCAACAGTTGGTGATCTCGACGAAGAATTGAGGTCCAGCTCGCTTGATAAACCCCGATCAATGAAATTGGATTTGGATGAGGAAAAAAAGAATTTAGGATTCACCGATTTTCTTGCACGAAGCTCCGTTTTCATTAACCCCGACAAAAAGCAGCCCAATGTCCTTTTAGCCGGGCGAGTTGAGAAGAAATCTCGATATATCTTCTATCAGCTCCGTCAGCTCGTGATCACAGACGAACCATGCATCAAGTACATCGACCCTGCCACCAACCAAATCAGAGTACCATTTCTTCAGCTTTATGAGCCTTAATCAATGGATTTATAGAAGGAAATCCCGGTCAATAGCACCACCGTGGCTAAGCTCGAAAGCAAATCGAAATTTTTCATCATTACCCCATCTCGCAAATTTACATTCAAAGTAATCGATCACCTCTCACAGCTACTGACAAGCTTTTCTTAGTCTCTTGACCATCCTGCCCAAAAATGGGTTGACGCCATTAATGAGCTCTGTAAAAGCTCAGTTTAATTCGTCATTTAAAGATTTTATGTTTTTGAAGGATAACCTATATAATATTTTCATGATGATAAAAAAGGAGGTGTATGTGTATATTATATGTCACAAGCTTTTGATTTTTTTAGCATATACAAGGTAGTTTATAATTCTTCTGTCTCAAAGAATTTTTCTAAAATTCGCAGCGATTTCTTGTAAATTTTATCATTGTTTGAATCTTGTAACTGCTCGAGTTTCAAAACGCCACCGATAGCGTGCAGTTTATCAGAGAAGCATTTTCTGTGGTTATTAACCCCTACAATAAGCACGTTTTCGATAGTCTCCAGCAGATTGATCACGAACTGCACATCTGAGTCCCAGAGTGCGTCACAGAGCAACTCAAGGAGGCCGATGTCAACTAATTTAACGGTCTGTTCGTGAGTCGCGACTTTAGTAAACTTGTTAACGATCAAAATCGCCTCTTTAGCCACCTGTATTGGATGTATATAGAGTGGTTATCAAAAAGTTCAAAGAGAACAGTTTACCTCTCTATGATCCGTGCTGATCATTTTGACCAAGGTTACGATCATCCCAGTATCAACGAGGGCCTTGCGGACTTCTTTCTCTTCTTCAACGGCGAGTTGTATGATTTTGCAGATACTCACTCGATAACGAATGTCCAGAATCACCTGGAGTTTTTCAGCGAATTTTGGGATTAAAAATTCAACTAAAAATTGCTTTGAAGGCAGGTATTGATCAAATCATGGAGATTATTCGTGGTTTTACCATGCAAATCTTTGCTCCAGAAAGGACCAAGTTCTCAAAAATCTGAAATAATGGCTGGAGAATCGAATATTTCGTCGAGATACTGAATAGGATATTTTATTCATGCGATTTATTGGGACGCTTTACCTAAAGGCCTCTGCAAGTGCAAGCAAGTACTTTGGCTCATTTATTATCAATCCAATTGTCTCCTGACGTGCTTTTGTAATTGTTATCAGTGTGGGGGTTCTTACAAGATGTTATATACCTGTAAGCTCTTCAAGCGTCCACATGCAATCTTGCGCCATTTCTAGCGTATTCTGGTCTTCCGGCTTCATTGTGGCTTTTTTGAGTATAATCGGTAATACTTTCGAGCAATATGAAGGATTAGGCAAGGGAACGCCTCGTGTAAGATTGCAAAGTGCCCAGATCCCGTTCCTTGAGTTGAACCTAGTAACGTAGTCGATAATCTGATCTTCGACGCCGAACTCCAGGCACACATCACGGTACTGAACGGATTCACCGACCAAATTGCCCAGGGCTAATAGAAGCTATAAAGAACGCTCTAATCCAAGAAAACTTATAGGAAAAAACCTGCTCTGTGATCTCGTTTCGGAACTCTTTGATAGATCGCAATAAATATTTATGCGTTCCACCTTCGCGTAAAAGCTTGCAATTTTCCTGGCAACCTGCTGAGAGATTCGCCACTGTTTTCGCTGCTGGGAGCTAAGTATATAAAACAAGTTGTTTCTTTGAGTAATTTGCAATTGAATGAGAAGCGAACCTGAATTTGAAAATCTTCTTCCTTAGCTGTCTGTTGCAGTATTGTCATTATCAGCTCATCTCTATATGGCCATGACAATGCAAAATCAGGGTCTATTGCACAGCATCAGGTTATATAGGCAAATAAGGACACTGAGTATCAGTACCAGCTTCAGAAAGTTTTCTAAATTCGATAATAGCCATCTCCTGCTGGAGGTTATCATTAACAGTGAGATCTTTAAATGTTTCTTTATATTTTTCAGCGAGTTCTAATTTCTTCTTCTTCATTTCCAAATTCTTCTCCGGCTCAATGTTTTCTTCGATCATCATCTTCTCTTGTGGTACGGATTTTAACGAAAAATCCCAACGTCGCTTGGCGAGGATCTTATTTCTTGGGTTATGAATATTTCTGGGGATAAAAGCTGTCTACCGTCTTTCCTTGCGGATTTCATCGCTATAAATGAGCATCTTTTTCCTTGGGTTGTCACTTAAGTCATCCTCTGATGTGAAAAAGAGCGGAATTAATGACTGTTTGTCGAATGGACTGAAGAGCAGTTACCTATCTGAACAGGCAGCATCGTGTGACGAGTTTTGAGTGTTTCTGAGTGGAGACGATAAACAATTAATAAATTTTCAGATTTATTCTATTAACATAGAATCACCTCTCAATGTTAGCAAACAAGCGATTTTGTACTATAGACAAGAATTCGATGGAGTAATGCTCTCTTCATATTTATTCCTCAATATGTCACACAAATACCGTTCCCGCTTCCATTTCTTTTATAGAAACTAGAACTACGCGCTAGGTACGAGCCAGACCTTTGGTTTTAATTGTTTTCAAAATGCATGATTTCTAAAATCCAATAAATTCATTTATATTTAAAGCTTTAGTAATCTTATGCAGATCAAAGTGACAACCATCCACGATGCAATGTAAAATGCTAGAAATAAGCAATCACAAGACCTTATACTCCACTGGAATTACGCTAGAAACAATAAAGTGAATTACATTCTTTTTTCTCTTTTTTCTCTTGTTTAGGAGGTTCGGTTGATACACAGGTGTTGCTTGTGCTGTTAAATCTCCCAATAGAACAGCTTGTACATCCTAAAGGGCAGGGGACACATTCTCTCGTGATAAAATCATATCCATATCCATCTTGACATTGCTCGCAACTCCAACGATAAGAGCTGCACTTCGCGCAGTTTTCCTTGCAGCTGTAGCAATCACCTGCGTCGGAAAGCCCAAAGCCATTCTCGCATTCAAGGCAAAAATATTGGTTGCATTTAGCGCAATTTGGGTGTGAGCATTCCATGCATGTGCCATATGTAACGTTGAAATAGTAGCCAGCTTGGCAACGTTCACAGCTGTACGTGTATGGATCAGTGCAGCTATCACAGTTGGATACTTTGCAAGTGTTTACGCAGGCCCCTTCGTTCAAAACGTACCCATTCTCACACGAGATGCATCTCCCATTTTTAATTTCAGTGCATCCCTGGCTGTGCTGATAGTTTGATCGCGCGGGATTGATGCATCTTTGGGTATCGCTATCAAATACCCAGCCAGCCCGGCAGGAGGTACATATGAATTCGGATGTACATGTGAGACATTCCTCACTGCAATTACTGCACTTTTTTGTAATATAATTGTAGTAGTATCCATCATCACAGCTGGCGCAGAGTGTAGTATTTGAAGTATCGCATGTTTTGCAGCCTTGATTAGGGGGCTGGCAAGGAGCACAAAGAGAATATTTTGGGAGAAAAGTATATCTAGAGGAGCATTTTTCATTGCAGATATGACAGCGATACTAGTTTGAACTATTTCTTGAGTCATAACTCGAATCATCACTTGATCCATAGTACGAGCTCTTTGATCCATATCCACTTCCGTATGCCGATACAGATCGACAGAGGATTGCGGTGCTGATGATGAAGAATAGAATTAATCTAGCTGTTGTCATATGTATAATTTGGTTATGATTCCCATTTTGAATGAGTATAAATATACCAGCCTCACACGTGGAAATTTTTTTATAATTAGAAAATATAATTTTGGTTAGCGTAGTCACAAGCATGACTGAATATATGATATCAAATTAGGTTTGCGAATATATATTTAAGAAAAAAACCTAGTTACCACGTGGAAAATTTATAAAAATTGGAAAGATCGAGAATTTGCAGAGGTTAGGCTCCAAAGATTGAGAATGTGAGTCCAAAACCTTCCACGTGATTAAATACATACCGGATAGCAGATTTCAAGTCATCAATTTGCTTCCATGAGCAGATTCAGCATGCAAGAAGAATCTTAAAATATTCTAAGTATCTCCTTTAAAAATTTAATATTGGTGCAATAATTACATAACTTTTTTCGTTATGTGTGATATGCAGAGACTTTTGATTCTTCTTAATGGGAACCCAAAATTGAAAGCATCAGAGTCATAGAGGTTTAAGAAATGAAATCTAGGTTACATTTAGTGAAAATACCGTCATATGATGCTCCATCAATGCTGGATCAGCTCAATCCAACCGATTTCGAAAATGCAGCATTGTTCATTTACGATTTCTGTCAAACTAATTTTTTTCATTTTAGTGAAGGTGAAGATAGCATTTTGTTTTTCTATTGTTTTGGACGAGAAACAATGTGTATCACCTTTTAATACGTTGAGTCAACAAGCAAGAGAAAAATTTGCAGTATTAAGATGTAAAAAGCTTACAAACTTTTGGTTAGCAGAGCAGAGAGCGCTTCATCACGGAGTGAATCATTATTCGGCATGCAATGATGACATAGAATAACAACAAATTGATTTTACCATTGTTATTTAATGAATCAGATTCTGATATGGAAATTAATAAAGTTGAAAAGATATTAAAGATTCAGTTCTATTTTAGATTTGTATGGTAGGAGGTATTACTATCGAAAGTTCATTAGATGGAAAAAATAGTTGAGAGTTTAGTTAGGTTAAGCCGACACTGATTACTGCAACCGTCGCTTGTATCCAATATGGATCACGATTCATCTATTGCTTTCAATCTATCAATAATTGATTAAATATTTCGGTTCTAAATGCTTTAGAGAATTTTGTGCAGCACTTTATCCATTACGATTCTCTAAAGGTTTGAGCTGTGCTGTTTAGGAATAGCGTGTTATTCATATCAACTTTTAGCAAATTTCATTTTCAAACTAAATGATACGATATTTATTACAACGCATGCAATAATAATGACTCCTATATCCTTGCTAAAACTACAATATGCTCCATTTGAAGTTAGTGAGCGATTTTCAAATGGCTACTATACTTTCTTCTGATGAGATCAGAGCTCAATCTTGATTTGCACAGCAAACAACAAAATTTTTTTTTACTCTCTTAGCCTTTATTTATCTCAATGTAAGCACAGGAGATGGCGTTGTACCAGGTGTTACAGTGAATACTACCAAAACACGAAGGTAGTTACGTTCAACCCCAGGATTTAAATAGCAGGATAGTGATAAATTAATAATTTCTAATAATTTTTCGTTTTTTTTTTAATGGACAGAGAAGAGAAAATCAAATTCGGAGTTGGTTGCGCTGGCTGTCTAGTCTTCATCGGCTTGATTCTTTTCGCAGTCTCCTGGGACTCGGTCGAGCCGACCGAATGGGGACTCAAATACAACTCGCTTACCAAATCGATCGACGACAAAGGTAATTTCCTTCCATCGAAAACGGTAATAATCGGCTAACCGTTTATTATTTCCCAATTACCAAAGTATACGACGGCGGCAGGTACGTGATCAGACTCTTCACCAACTTCGTGGCATTTCCAAGGACTCTCCAGACAATAGAGTTCTCTTCACGATCTAAAGCTAGCGGTAACAACAACCTACCTCTCTCATCAAATTAAATCCTTCAATCTTTTACAGCACAGCCGCTTAGAACGAGAACTGGCGAAGGTCTTGCCCTTGGTCTCAATGTAGCTTTCCAATACGAGCTGATTCAGGAGGAAATCCCTCAACTCTATACCCTCGCGAATATTTACTACGAACAGACCTTCATTCGTATTGCCAGAGATGTTATTCTACAGACAGCTGGCGGGTATAATGCTCCTCAGTATTGGGTAAGCCGGTTTCTAGCTAATTTTCCTTTAACAGTCCCAATATAGATGAACAGAACAGCCATTGCTAAACAAATGCAGAAGAATCTCGACGACGATCTGCGAAGTGCACATGCCAGGTGCAGACACTTGCAGATTATATCGATTGAGCTGCCAGAGACTTACGAAGCCTCTATTGTTGATACGCAGATCGAGCAGCAGAACACTCAGATTAAGATGTTTGAGCAAAATGCGACGCTTATTAGGAAGCAAATCGATATTTTGAAATCAGAAGCTGATCAAAACGTTACTATAACCAACGCGACCGCTCAGGCTAAGGCGTATGCTATCAGACAGGCAGCTGAGGTGAATATTGTTAATGGATATTATGAGTAATTTCATCAAAAAAATAGGCTCAAGCCCAAAATAACTCGATAAAAGCGGAGAAGGCCGCGTATCAAAACGCTCAATCGGTAATAGCTTGGTTAGTTGTCATAATTCTGAGTGCATTTGGTTTATTAGCTCCTCGATCTGTCGGCAGAGCAATTAAACGAGTATATATTCTATAACTCGCTTCAAGATAAAAGCTCGAAGCTGTTTGTTGGATTCCAAAACAACATGTTCTTCAATAACGTATGAGAAGGGTACAACTTTCCTTTTCGTGAATTTTTTTTGAGAGATAATTCAGTACTGAATTGTTTTTCGTATTGGTTTGTACTGCTTCTGGAGAGGTTTATTTGCCTGTAGGACATTTATAAACAGTACTGTGTCTCTGTATTCAATAAGAATGAGTTCTTCTTTTCCTCTTAATCTTGGTGAAGTGAAGTTTTAATGTGAGAAAAATTTTAGTTTAACTTTCTCTGAAAGAGCTGCTGAACGGACAGAGGATGACTGAAGTAGCTTTAACTGAAATCAAAATAAAGGGATCGCTGAATGTTTTTCACGGAGGATGAATTTTTTAGGACTTAGAAATCGAGTTGAGCTAACCGTTTTATTAATTCCCTCTCATATTCACAATAGATTTTTTACTCTGCAGTATCATAACACACTATGCTATTATCCGTTCTGTTCGAACAAAAGTTCTAACCTCTTTCTTTTTCTCCCAGAAAGTTCCTATTAACCTAACATTATAACGATTTTGTATGTTTCCTCTGAACACATAGTATAACAGAAATCTTCATAATGGATTGACAGAGTTAAGCATAATTTTAATATGATCGAAAGAGACCTTTTTGAGATCTCTCGATCGAAATATTGCTCTTGTTTGTTAGGAAGTTACTTCAATTCGAAACAATTCATCTATCTTAGCTCATCTTTTCCTTGATAATTGACTCAACCACAATAGCAACTCATCATTCGCATTACAGCAGTAAAAAATTGGATTCATCAATTATATTTCAGGCATTAACAGCCTATAAGCAAAGAAAAATACGCATTTTTCTCCCATATATATCATCATAATCAAACGAGTAACAATTAAGCTCGTAGCAACAGCAACAAAAACAAAAACAAAAACCGTTGCTAAGTTATCTGATTACTTATCAGCAGTAAGGCTAACTAATCTTATAATTGGAGCCTTCTTATTACCAAACAGCGAAATCACTCCGTCTTCTTCAAGGATCTTCAACGCTTCCTTGTATTCTATTTCCGTAAATGGCTCAGTCAACCCCTAAAACACACATTAACCAAAACTATCGAAAAATCCGTTATTTACCACTCCGATAATGTCAAACTTCTTCTTCAACTCCTCATACAACGAAACGTACTTGATTCCTCTTTTCGCTTGCTCTTCATTAGATTTCTATTTCAAAAATTTTAGAATTCACTCACTCAAATGCTATCTTTACGCAAATGTTTCTAATATGTTCAACCAACTGTCCGATCTTGTTTCTTGATCCTGCAGTGATACCAGTACTGATCAAATCCATATCGATATGCCCGGTCACTGGATCCGTTGCCGCCTGCTGTGTCGCGACCTTGATAAGTCTCACGGCCTCTTCAACGTCCTTCTTCTCGACTTCTGAAGACAGTCTCATCTTGGCAAGAGCCTCAGAAAGTCTGATCATAGACTCCAGCTGACGAGGCGTGGCAGTGATAACGTTTTTAGATGTACCAAGTCTTCTCATGTCAACGTAGGCGTGAACCAACTCATCAACCGTCGATGCGCTGAGTTTTGGCTTGCAGAAGGTTCTGGCATAGCTGATATATTTCGAAAGAAGCTCTCTGTCGATCAAATCGGTTGAGCTCTCTTCGATATCCATGTGATGGTCTTTGCTGTACATGGAAAGAATGTGAGACGCTAGTTTCTTGTCTTGGGCCTCGTTTTGGCGATCAAGCATGAGGTAGATGAGATCGAAACGGGAAATAAGAGTGGGAGGGAGTCTGATGTTTTCCACGACGGATCTCTTTGGGTTATAGCGGGACTCGACTGGATTCGCTGACGCAAGGACTGCGGTTCTAGCGTTTAATTGACAGACGATACCAGCCTTAGCGATGGAGATTGTTTGCTGTTCCATTGCTTCGTGAAGCATAACCTTGGTATTATCGTCCATTTTATCGAATTCGTCGATACAGCAGATACCTTTGTCACTCAACACAAGCGCACCTGATTCCAAAATAATTTCCCTGGTTTCAGGGTCTTTAGAGACGTAGGCTGTCAGACCGACCGCTGAACTTCCTTTTCCAGAGGTATAAATTCCTCTAGGCGCGATCTTGTGGACATATTGGAGGAGCTGAGACTTGGCGGTAGAAGGGTCTCCGACGAGTAATACGTTGACTTCGGCTCTATTAAGACGTTAAAAGACCAATATACTAAGAGAATGAGTACCTGAAACGACCACGGCCTGCTTGAGAGAACTCCTTTGGGGTACCTCCAAACAACTGACAGAGGATACCTTTCTTAACGTCTTCGTTTTCCCAGATACTAGGCGAGAACGAAGCAACGAGTTTATCGTAGATGTTAGGGTGATTTGAGAGTTCCAAGACTTGTTTCTTTGTCTCTTCGGTGAAATATTCCTCTTGGCTTCCTTCAGTGTTGAATAACTTCTGTTTCTGGCTCTTCGTGAAGGAGAGGACGTCGACGTAGGTATTAAAAACTGATTTAACAACTCGCTTGTTTTGCGAGAGTCTTCCGGCTTGTGCTCTGAAAATACCGGTGACTTCGACTTTATCACCAGGGCGGACAGAGTCAACAAGTTCTTCATAGGTCAATAAGTTAATGGTCTGAGGGGTCTCTCCATCAGGCACGCTGTCCGGGGTTTCTTGGAATTTCACGAGCTGTCTGTCCAAGAAACGGCAGAGATTGTGAATAATTTCAAAGGAAAATTTCGCCTTGCAACCGGCGCAGTCCTGAGGCTCCTCGATTCTTCCTCCGACGTTGTTAATCAATTCAGATCTGCCGCATTTCGTGCAGCGGAAATGGGCGGTTCTGATTTCTGGAATGATGTCAGAGCATCTGATAACGATTCCTTTCACGGCGATAAGGTGTCCAATGTCTTCAGGGTTAAGGTCTCTCATGCGTGACACCTTTCTCAAGTGGAAGAGATTCACGTGGATGGCTCTGGCCATGATGTTGACCATGGACATGTCGTCACCAGCAAAGAGCTCAGCGTAGACTTCTCCAGCGGCTTTATCGAATAATCCGATGATGTCTGAAGGGTAGTAGACGGTTTGGTTGTATAAGGTTCTGTCGTATTGGAAAATGTGGTCAGCGTCGACTTCGAGCACGTAATTTTCAGTTTCGCGGATCACGTTAAGCTTCGTGAGGTAAACCTTCTCACCCATGAAGACTTCTTCACCTTGGTCGTTGACTGAAGCTGTGAAATTCTTCAAAAAGTTTCTGAATTTCGCTTCAACTTCTCTTCGGTCGATGCTTGTACCCCAAATGGTCTGACTGGCGGCATAATCAGTGGATTCATTGGCCAATGGCTAAATTATCATGGTTATATTGAGGGTGATAAAGTGATAATAGTACTAATATTTGAGAGTGTGTTGGGGATCCGACTCTTGTGCCAGGGTTGGTACCACTGGGGCCTTGACCAGGGTTAAAGTATCTTACACGAGCTAATTTGATGTAAGAATCAAGTTTTTTTTGATTGAGTTTTACTTTGGGAACCGAGGGCAGCGTGATTCTTGTTCTCGATCATCATGCGGGAACTGGATTCACGTGAGAAAGAGGGCTGAAGAGGCTAGGTTACCTGGAATGTGCGCTAACTGATCGATTTTCATTTTCGTCAATCACTATGGAAGAGGATCAGCAAAAGGGAGGCGGTTATAATTACTTTGAGAGCGACTAGCGCCAAGATCTCCGTCAGTTGGGTTAGACATGGGTTAGGATAGAACTCTTTTGGTTGTAATATTAATAATTCCGCGATTTTGAATTATATTTTGCAGAAAAATTGGCTTTAAAACTTTGTTGTTTCCCGCGAAAATCTTACGCCGGGAAAAATTTAATTTACTTTCAGGAGCGAGTTTTCAATACAATTTAGCGGCGAAACTTATTTCAAAATGATGAGATTTTAAAGATACTCCTCTAATCACTTTCTGAAAAGAGTCCATGCTTGCTTTGCTACAATGTTGAAGGATTGTCTCTGAGAAGTTTGAAAGAGTTTGCTAAGCTAGCAGGAATTAAATGAAGACTCTTCAACTGATGGAATTGATTTTTAGGAAGGGAGCTATTCCGGGTCTGGGTATCATTTCTATTGATTCAAAGTGAAGTCTCTCCACTTAATTCACTTAATTGGAAGCTTTTTCAAAGTAATCTGATGGATAATGGAGTTATTATTTGTGAAGCGAGATGAACCTCGAAACCGCGTTTATGATTCTTTTTGATTTGAATGATAAACTTAACCTGACGTATTTGCTGAAGTGATCCTGTAGTGAAAGAAGGCCTCATTGCAAGGTTAAAAGAAGCTTTTGAAATGGATTTAATTCACGACTTAAGCAATTACCTTTTCATCAATAATTTACCTGCACTTAGTTAAATTTACTGACTTTGCTTCAAGTCATTTCAAGGTTTCCTCATATTTCCTTAGGCTCTGCTAAGGTGAATGAATGCTAGGAAATCGTAAGGGCAAAATACTATAATCGATCGCCTCAGATTATTGCCACTTGACCATCTTATTGATTAAATTTTCCTATCAGTTCTACTTATTCAGTAATATGGTCGGTATTGATAATAGAACTGCATCTATATTTTCATTTCCATTAGCGCCAATTCAGTACTGTCGCATTTCCAGGTTATTCCACCATGAGAATCACAGAATATTTGACCATAAAGTCAAAATTATTACTTTTACTACTTGACATCGTTGAGCCATTACATTATATACCGAATGAATGAATTACTTTCTATGTAAGAAGCAAGGGAAGTTCAACTTTTATTTTCGATGAGTTTATTAAAGAAAAAAACACTCAAACATTGATACATTGCAAACAAAATCATTTTTCCAAGCCAAGGTACTCTGATCAAGCAGCAGTTGTGCGATTCCTAATTCACCCAAACACATCCTGTACCAATTTTGAGGCCTGCTGCGCAACCGCCATGCTTCTAGTCTCATTCGTTAGCTCAGCTTTCCTGCTGGTCTTGCTTTAAAAACGCTACCAAAAAATCGCAGACCCCACATCAGAAGACACTCCTTATTCTTTCACTCTATGATCTAATTTTTCACTCATAATCGAGGTGGTCAATTCATTTTGCGTTTAAAGAGCTGTTAATTAGTGAAAAATCTACTCATTATTTAGCGAGTAGCTAGCTTCATTTTAGCCATTTAATTGAAACTAGCTAGTATTTAATCGAGTTCAAAAAAATTTTCTTCATTATAATTCTTTTTCACAAATGAAAAAGGCGCAATTCGTCGATTTGATATTCACCGCAATCGAAGCCGGTGAATCCGAAAAAGTCATCAGGCTCTACGAGCAATATCCAAAATATAAAAACAGCTTTTCTTCATCAAACAGCTGGTCTCCAGTCGCTTACGCCTGTCGGTACGGAAACATCGATTTAGTCAAATATTTCATCAGAAATAATTTCAATTACGAATCAAGTCCAGGATTTAACCTCCTCCACGTCTGCTGCCTGTCTGGAGAGGTCGGCATGCTTCGTTTTTTGGTTGAAGAGGTTAAAATGAACCCCAACTCCATCCCCATTGATAACATAAACCAGAGTTCCCCTATCAAAATCGCCTGTAAATATCAATTCTTTGGACTGATAGAATACCTCTACGACCATGGAGCCTATGTAATTGATAACGGTATTTACCACAATGTTTACCCTACAAGAAGCATCGATAAGGACGGCCGGAAAATTAACGAGATATTTCGAAATTCTAAAGGCGAGGAGATACCTCCCAGCGCGATTCTCAAGGTCCAAGACTATAAAGACCCAAAAATTCGTTCTTTTTTCCGCTGGCTGAGATACCGAAATTTCTTGTTCACGGTCCATGCAGTTAAAAGAAACAAGGCAATGCAGAAGCAAAAGTCGCTTGCGAATGTGCTCGTGGAGTACCATGACCAAATTCTTGGGTATTTATAGTTCGAACACTATTAGCACGCACTATTTATTATTATTTATGTATTATTTCTACTATATATATTCAGTACCAGAACTGAATCGAATAGATAACCATTTGTCTATATACAGAAAATCATACAGCAAAAAAGAAAGTATTCCTATGCCTTTGGTCTACAAAACAAAAGGGAATTTGGGAAAAGCCCCATATCTAATAAATTTCTCTTATCGTCTCTAGGAAAAACCTCAAATGGGTATCGTGTGAATAGTTCAAACTCTTTGTTTTCACTGTAGTTGCAAGAATTAGTGAGCGTTTTATTTACTTAAAATTACCAATATTTGGAGACTAGAGTGTACACTTTCGAGATCCTATCAGTCGCAAGCACCTTCAAGATCAAATTGCTATCCTTCTCATGAAGCTGTATCTTTAGTGTGGTAAGGTTCTCAAGCTCTTCATTAGTGAGCTGCCCGGCTTTCTCTTTCTTATCGATTTCTGTCTCGACTTCTACCGTCGAGATCTGCGGTATTTGCTATATAAGAAATGGGAATTTAAGCTCTTGCTTTCAATGGTGGTGGATATACAATTGTGTGTCGAAGCGGGTCGTCCTTCTCGTCTGTACTCGTGCTTTTAACGGCGCCTCCACGCTCTAGCCGTTTCGCGATTTCTTCTCGAATAGGCACGATTTTGCCATCGCGAATGACCTTTTCAGGCAGATTTTTAAGGAAGGCTTCTTTGGATTGGGGCTTCAGGCCGATCTCGTCGAGTTTGCTGAAATCTTTCACTTTGTCGTTGCCTGGTCTGTTATCAAAGTCTTCGAGTGTTTTATCCATGAATTTTAGCAGAGTGCCGTCAGGGAATTTGTGCTTAAGGATTGAAGGGAAGTAGCCATCTAAAATATCAGCAATGATGTTCTAAGCAGATTGTTTAAGAGACCCGGACGATAATATTCCAATTACATGAGCTTCTTTAGTGGCGTATTGATAATAGGGGTAGCCTTTGATGACCAGACCGTTTTTGAAAAATGCAATGGGGAGAGCATCCATTCTCTATGAGAAATTAACAAGAGGACTTGTTAGGGGTAGAATAGCTTATAATTAGTACCTTAAACTTATGTGCTCCATCAACTTTGGTGATTTCCTGGGCTCCGTCTCTCTCTACAAAGGTATTATCAGCGAAAAGTCCCATGACGGAAAATAACTACCCATGATATAATTCAACTCCTCAATTCGTCTGCCGATGAGCCCTACATCAACCTCAGTAGCGTAATTCACTTTAAAAAGATCATTTCCATGTTGGATCTCTTTAGATATAGCTTTCCCTTCTGCTTGCGTCGTTGCCTCGGAGTTATGTCCGACCCATTTGAGTCCATAATCATTCAAAAATTTCTCAATTTCAAGGATCTTTTTCCTCAGCTTATCATTTTCTTCCTTTGAGATAATAACTCTCCTGCATCAATAATCTATTTACTTTTGTCTGCACTAACTCCTCCTCTTTATCTCCGTGTGCTTTTACTCTGAGAACAGTCAATTCCTTTGACAGCTTCTCCATAATCTCAGCCTATCATCAAGCAGTTTTGACTCTATTTGCTATTAAAATCAGCAATATACCTTCTTCAGTAGCTCTTCCCTTTGAGACGACACCGCCATTTCTAATTTCGTCAGCTTAGCCGCCATCGTGGCAATGGCATCTCCTCCAATACCACCTCCTTTACATTTTAAGTCGAGGATTATTATTATCAGTCCCATTGAATATTCTATTACCAGCCATCGGCGGTTTGCTCGTCGGAAGTTTTTTCTGTGAGCCCTTAGGACTAGGTTTTCCAGCGAAGTTCGCGTTTCCAAGATTCGCAACGAGTACAGGATTATCTCGCTCTGAAAGAAGAGCTTTTAGCTGCTTAATTTAGTGACAAGGTCATACTTTTAAAGATGTCAGGGTTGAAATTTTTGATGAGTCTCTGTTGTAGTCTGCTACTTATCGCAATGTTATCATCTTCGTTTTGCTTTGGAAGAACATTTCGTTTTATGTAGTTATCTTCTAGTTGAGTCAAAGAATCTGCCCCGGCGTTGCTTTGAGCGGTGGAAGCATCTTCCCCCTTACCAATAGACCATGAATCGGCGATGTGGAATTCTCCTTGCTTGTCCATCGTGGTATTTCGAAGTTATTCGCGTCGATTTATTCCTCACCGGCTTTTATTTCAAAAGTTTAAATTCTGCTCTCTTATAGAAAATTTAGACTAGTCGGCTCGGAAGATCAATAATTTCTTTTCGTTATAGTTAGGAACCAATAAAGTTAGTACAGCCTCAGCCGTGTTGCCATGGCATAGACTGGAATTACTACTAAATACAATACTTAAAGGTGACCTATTTCTCTATATTCATTATGAATACATTTATTAATCTGTTCTCTATTATGATTTAGCATATATTGATCCGATAAATCTTCTCTCAGTACTCAATTAGGTCCTTTACAATTATTTTCAAGAAAAATTGATCAGAGATTTTCAAGAGCTTATTCGAACTCATAGAAATATATAAAATTTGCTAATAATTCTGTGGAGTGGGGATGATGAGGTGTTATTAATGGAAAGGCGACTTTTTCCGAGACAAATAGGCAATCCATAGACCTTTTTTATTTTATCAAATGAAAATTTCCTTTTTCCTTGCCCTTGGAATTCGTTATATTTAGCTATGAATAAATTAATTTCCTTAGTGCACACGTTTGATGAAACATGTGACCTTCTTAGCTCATCTTAAATTCCTTGCATGTATCAAAAAGAGTCATTAAGCCAAACCAAACGAGCGATCCCAGCGATCAGCTCTTCAGATCATTTGATCCTTCGACGAAATGGAAGAGGCTATTAATGTCTCAGATTCAATTTCGTGATTCCTTTGGAGTATACGTTAGCTGCTCGCACAACCAATTGGTTATTGGCCTCTCTTTCAGTACGTTCGCTTTAAGTACTACGTTTTTTTAGTGGGGACCTTTTGAGTCTAATATCCATTATTTTTATTAATTCTCAGCCAAGGAATCGAATAAAACTCTTCTTAATTCACATTTATTACGCTTGTAAATTCGTACCGGAGTCTTAAGGGTAGTGAATTTAAAACACACAGAAATTGCGCAATTACTCTCATGTTGGAAAAGCTAAAAGGCTTATTTATTTGCTCAGGCAAAAAGGCCAAGAGAGAAGATAAATACAAGCCCAAACCGGTTTAATTTTCCTTCTATGCCTGGCCATAACCCACATATTTCCTAAAAAAGAAGAGAGATGATCCAGAAAACGACGAGTTCGAGAAGAAAGCGACCAGTTCACCTGAAAACCCTGATAAGTATGCCTTTGATACCCTGAAAAGGTCCTTTATCTCCTGTTCTAGCTGCGTAAAACTCGTGACCGCTCCTGAAACACCGAAAAATTCAAAGTAAATCATGAATTACCAGCAAATCTAAGCTTTTATGCCCAGAAACGAACCGATGACTGACACTCCCGTCAGTAGCGCAAATGTCGGCCAGACGCAGAAGTCCGAAGATCCTAAAAAAGGCGAATCAACGGCAGTTAATGTAAAATATCACGGCTTTTGCATTGGAATAACTTTTTTAAGCAGCCGAAGGCCGCGAGTAATGAAAGCGATCAGATCGATGAAATCATCGCGAAATTAAGAAAACTTAGCTTCAAAGAGAGGTAAAACAGATCGTTCTAGCCACCAGATTCTTAAGTAACTCATAATTATGCAGGATAACAGCAGAATATAACTTTATCGAGAAATATTTCAATCACGAAACTACGCATACCTACGCCATTGACTCTCCTTGGCTTGAAAAATACGCAGAATTCGTCACCAAAGGAAAAACCAAAGAGCCAAAAGCATGCGATAACACCCAAGTTGCCGAAATTATCAGCCGAGGTGAGTACACTGCTGACAAATACCACCCAATCAACCAGATTATCTGGGATTTCCTGCGGAAAATGTACGGAGCCAGCCCAGAAGTCAAGCTGAAAGTCCCTGAACCAGAGCCAAAAACCGCACAGAGAACCACAAGGAGGACCTCAACCACTTCTAGTCGAAAGGGATCTTACAGCGAGCAAAGACCCACTGCTAGAGACCTCAAATCGAGACCAATTGGAATCTCAAATGAATTGTATTTCTGCTACTTAAACGCAGTTGCGCAGGCCTTGATGGGCATTGAATGTTTTACTGAAGGGCTTATCGAGAGAAATAAGGCTGGGAAGGTCGGGCCTTATACAAAAGCATTTATAGAGCTGATAAAAGATCAGAAAATCGGCAGGGACACGAACGCAAAAAGCCTTAAATTGCTTGCGTTAGATACGTTTAATCATAATGATCAGCATGATGCGCATGAGTTTTTATTGCATTTGCTTTCGAACATTCAGGAGGAGGCTTGCTCCACAAAACCGAAGGAAGCTCCAGCAGAATTCGCTGATGCGGAGAGTGCTTGGAGTTTTTATAAAAAATATCACAATTCAGTGATCGATGAATTATTCGCTGGGCAAATTTCAAGCCGAGTCACCTGCGATAACTGCAATAGCGTTTCTTATTCCTATGACCCCACGATGGATCTTTCCTTGCCTTTAAACAACCGAAATAGGAGTCTTGATGATTGCATTAGCTCCTACTTTAAACCGGAAGAGCTACCGGACCTATATAACTGCGAAAAATGCAAAAAATCCGCCAAAGCTGTAAAGAAATTTAGTTTAGAAAAAATGCCTCGAGTGCTCGTTCTCCATCTAAAGAGGTTCCAAATGTTTCCAAAGAAGAAGAAAATCTCAGACTTTGTTTCATTTCCAGTAGATTCCCTCAGCTTGAGGAAGTAAGGCCGCTTTTATTTGTTATAAGCTAAATTTTTCTTCAATAGGAACGGGGAAAATTCAAGCGAGCAGGTTCGATATACTCTGAAGGGAGTTGTCGTTCATATCGGCTCCGCGAATGCTGGGCACTACGTAGCGCTCAGTAAGCGAGAGAATGATGTAAGCAATCCATGAAAATTTGATTTAATTGAGTCGATGTTAGTGGTATCTCTGCGATGATGAGTCGATAAGGCGAGTTTCGTCACGAGAAATTGCGAATAAGGAAGCATATTTGCTTTTTTACCAAAGAGTCGATTGAAAGAGTTTTGGTTGTAAGTGAGGGTTGTTATGAAACGAGTTAATAATAGGTTACTTTTCCACTGACGATGCTAACTGGTGACGGTTAATTAGTCGTACGAAAAGATCAGAAATATACTGCACATTTTGAAAAATTGGTTTTTTGTGCCATGAGAAGTAGTAAATCCAAATTTTTTTGTGTTGGAACTTAAACTTTACTTTTTTCAATGAGTATCAATATATCTTATATATGAAACATCCTTTCTATGGCAAAACTGCAATTCTAAAATTTCGCATTAGTAGTATTAGTATAAGTCATAGAGCTCGAAGCAATTTTCCTTGAGTTTATTTCTTTGCTGCTTTGCTTCTTGTGATAAATGAATCAAGTGTCATGTTTCTACTCCGAATGCGTCCAGTTGAGCTAGAAGGCGTTGCTATCGTAAGCAGATCTCTGATTTTTGCTATCTTCTCGTCTCTACATGTTTTACATGCAGTTTATCCTTCTAAAATATCAGGAAATCGTACATTTTGCTTATGTTTTGAGGCTTTTCGGAATTATAATCTCTTGTAACTAAACGGATGATGTTGACGCTAATAGTATTTACGATTGGTGGTAATTCGGCTTCATTTTGCTTAGATTGCTCGTTAGGTTTATTTCGCATGGATTTGATTGATAGCTCAGAGATAGATTCGTTAATTCTAACAGAAGTTAATTTATTTTTCCATTGGAACAGCAAATGCAATACAATTTCCCTAATAAATATGGATATGCCCTGCTGCATTCAAAAGCCCTGAAAAACTGACGATGAAGTTCTTTAAGTTTAAGATTATCATATATCATCCTACTCAATTACCTCAAGTTCAAGATGGGTTGAATTCCCAGTCCCGTCTTTTATAGAACAATACATACGCAGCAGGAGTGCAAACATCTTTTTCGTTCTGCTCTTTCACCGTGGAATCGTCAAAGCAATACCATTGGTTTTTCCTCCAATTTTTAGCATAAGCAGTATAATGTCCAAAACCAGTCTTTCCGAAATGGTTCACCACGCCAAATAAATCATAATGCAGATTGTCCTGCTTCAGCACTCTCCTGTTTCCTAAAATGATATTCTCCGTTCCTTTTTCCATCAATTTCTGCTCTTCTTTCGTACGAGGAGGCATCTTCATGGGATAATCCATTGGAAGTTCATGGTTTTTAACGAAAGCGCTTATGTCCAGCTCATTTGTCGGGAAATATATTGGTATTTCAATCTTCCCGCTGTTCTGACCGCCTCCGCTCCTGAACCTCTTGAAATGTACGATTAATATAGGCGGAGCCTTGTAAATCTCCATCTTCTTAAATGCTCTCTGGTGCTTTTTACATATATTACAGTACCATTTGTTATCTTCTGCAAGCTGCTCAGGTTTTTCAAACTGCTTAAAACAATCCTGAATTTTTACACTCTCCAGTTTTTTCTCTGGGGATGCTTCCTTCGATTCTTCGGCTTTCTCAGGAATCGGCACAGAGACCGACATGAAAGGGTCGTAGGTGATCAACACACGATTGCAGTCAGGACAAGTGATTTGGGATCTGAACTGTCCATGAAAAAGGTCGACGATGACTGACTGGTTCCTCTTAAAGTGATTATACCAGCTCATGAGCGGAATAACATCGTCATCAGCGCTATCCGACTCTAGCTTCTCTACCGACGGCTTGCTAGTCACTCTATTCAAATCCTCGTGAATGCCATCTAGCAGGTAATTCAAGAACTCTTGGGAATCGTGCTGCTGG